>Ga0310345_10000077_pt1 | contig 218128 bp, 173 predicted proteins | sample HC15DNA20500_MG_FD_204667 | JGI IMG/M metagenome (GOLD analysis project Ga0310345, IMG submission 204667) | Marine microbial communities from station ALOHA, North Pacific Subtropical Gyre - HC15-DNA-20-500_MG | ecosystem: Environmental > Aquatic > Marine > Oceanic | place: Pacific Ocean... | reverse complement strand
TCAAAACACCCAAAGGAGCAGACCAGACAGTAGACTTATCCACATCCGAGCAGTCCATTTCTTCGTCAACCTAGTGGCTCAGTTTTGGACGTGACGCCTGGCTCAGTTTTGCTCGTGATTCAACACGGCAGGGGCTGCCCGATGCGCCCATCAGCCCCGCCGCAGACTCGGTCACGGAGCCGGCCACAGCTCAGGGCGGTGAGGGTCCGCTGGTTCCCTTGCAGGTCGATGCCCAGGTCGTGGCCGACATCGTGTCGTCGTGGACCGGCATCCCGCTGGGCAAGATGGTGCAGGACGAGGTCGCGGCCGCCCGCGGGCTGTCGGCGGCGCTGCAGGCCCGGGTCATCGGGCAAGACCACGCGCTGGAGGCCGTCGCGCAGCGCGTGCGGACCGCCTTCGCTGGCCTGGAAGACCCTTGCAAGCCGCGTGGCGTGTTCCTGTTCGTGGGCCCCAGCGGCGTCGGCAAGACTGAGACGGCCCTGGCCCTGGCGGACAGCCTCTACGGCGGTGAGCGCAACCTCATCACCATCAACATGAGCGAGTACCAGGAGGCCCACAGCGTCAGCGGCCTCAAGGGCTCGCCCCCGGGCTATGTGGGCTACGGGCAGGGCGGCGTGCTGACCGAGGCGGTGCGCCGCAAGCCCTACAGCGTGCTGTTGCTCGACGAGGTCGAGAAGGCTCACCCCGATGTGCTGGAGATGTTCTTCCAGGTGTTCGACAAGGGCCGCATGGACGACGCCGAGGGTCGCGACATCGACTTCCGCAACACCCTGATCATCCTGACCTCGAACGCTGGGTCCCAACAGATCATGCAAGCTTGTTTTGCCCATGACGAGGCCGTTGGCGGCGCGGTCATGAAGTCGCCCGAGGCCATGCCCGATGCCGAGGCCTTGGCCGAGCAGCTGCGCCCGGTGCTCTACAAGACCTTCAAGCCGGCCTTCGTCGGCCGCACCAAGGTCGTGCCGTATTACCCGCTGCATGACGATGTGTTGGCCGAAGTCATCCGCCTCAAGCTCGACCGCATTGCAGCGCGCGTGCGGGCCCAGCACGAGGCCGAGTTTTCCTATGACGAGGCCTTGATCGACACCGTGCTGGCCCGCTGCACCGAGGTGGACACCGGCGCGCGGGCCGTGGACCACATCCTCAATGGCAGCCTGCTGCCCGCCGTGGCAGACCACGTGCTCGCCCGCATGGCGCAGGGCGGGCGACTGCAGCGGGTCCATGTGGGCACGGATGCCCAGGGCGGCTTCACCTTCGAGGTCGCTTGAGCGTTGGGCGAGACTGCCGCTTCGCAGGCCCGCCGGGGCGCGGTTCAGCCGGTGTCGAGCAGCAGCAAGGCTTCGTCACGCCAGTAGGTCGCAGCGGCGTAGAAGCCTTCCCACACGCAGCCATTGCAGCCGCGTCCGCAGCATGTGGTGGGCGCAGGCGGCGGCGCGCGCAAGCTCTGGCCTTGCGCATCTGCGCGGGCCTGCAAGGCCTCGAACACGGCCTGGGCCGTGGCCAGCTCGAACAGCGGCTGTGTGAACAGGGCTTGTTGGAAAAACGGGTCTGACACGGGGCAAGCTTGGACGGGACGGTGGGCTGGAGCGCGGGAACGCGAGAGCGCGAAGCAAGTTCGCCACACGGGCCTGCATCTTAGCCAAGCCATCGCCTCGCCGCGGGGTGCGCTCATGGCATAGTCAAAGCGTGAGCCTTGACACCCCACCACACCGTCCTGTCGAAGCGGCCGCAGCCGAGAGCCCCATGCTCTCGGTGTACGGCCACACCGTCACCTGGCGTCACTTGGTGCTGACGGCGGCGGCCTTGCTCTTGCTCATGTCGGCCCTGGCCGTGGTGGCGGGCTGGTGGGCCTGGCACCACCTCGCGGTCAACGTGGCCTTGCGGGAGCAGCGGGCCCTGGTGCGCCTGCCCGATGCGCTGTCGGTGCGCGCTGAGCTGACGCGGCAGGTGGCCGTGCGCATCGATCAGACCTTGCCGGTGCGCGTGCCCATCCAGCAGGAATTGCTCATCCCCATCAAAGAGGCCATCCCTGTGCAGGTCAGCATCGACACGGTCTTGCCGATCCGGCTGGAGGTGCCGGTGCGCCAGACCATCCACCTTGACCAGGCCGTCGATATCGACACCCAGGTGCGCACCCGTGTGCTGGGCTTCAACCTGACCTTGCCCATCCAGGGGCGTGTGCCCGTGAAGGCCGATGTGCCGGTGGACATGGTCATCCCGGTTCGCCAGGACCTGCCGGTGGCGTTCACCACGCTGGCCCAGGTGCGTGTCACCGAGCCGCTGCGCACGCGCATCGACACCGTCATCCAGACCCAGGTGCCCATCCACGAGGCGATGCGGCTGCCCATCACCGAACCGGTTGCAGCGCGCTTGACCTTCCCCCAGCAGCAAGTGCAGGCCGGCCTGGACCTGATGGACCTCACCGTGCCTTTCGAGGCGGTGACCATGGCGCTGCGGCGCGGCACGGGCGCTCCGCCGTGAAGGCGTGGGGGCCGGGGCAAAGCGTGCACGCGCCGCGGGGGTGGAACCGCCCGGTGCGGCCGGTGGCGCTGGTGGTGGTCGGCGCGACGGTGCTGCTGGTCTGGGCTGGATTGATGGTCGCAGCCACCTGGTATGTCTATGCCCGCTGGGATGCCATCGTCGACCTGCGCCAGCACCCGGTGGCTTTGCGCCTGCCCGAGGGCTTGGAGGCGCTGGCCGAGGTGTCGGCACCTGTGCAGACGCGGGTGAGTGTGGCGCCGCGCGTGGTGGTGCCCGTGCGCCAGACCTTGGCGGTCGAGGTCTCAGACAGCCTCCAGGCCCAGGCCCGCTTGCAAGCGCGGGTACCGGTTGACACGGTGGTGCATGTGGACCAGAAGGTGCCTGTACGCACCTCGTTGCAGCTCAGCGTGCCGGTGGTGAGCTGGTTGCCGCGCTTCGAGGTCACGGTGCCCCTGGTGCTCGACCTGCCCGTCAAACTCGACGTGCCAGTCCGCCTTCAAGTGCCGCTGGACCTGGACGTGCAGGCCAGCGGCGAGCTGCGCGCACCCCTGCAGGTACCGCTGGACGCCGATTTGCCGCTGCGTCCGCAAGTGCGAGGCGACCTGCAGGTCGGCATCAGCCGGCAGATGGCTTTCCGACTTTTGGGGCCGATGCCGCCCATGCCGGTGACGATCGAGCGCGCGCGCTTGAACCTGCCCTTCAGCCAGCCGCGCCTGCGGCAGGCAGGCGAGCACAACGCGTCCCACGGTGCCCGGTGAGGGGCATCTTGCGAGCCACATCGCCCGCTACTTCACCGGGCGTGACATCTGCACGCCCCCCGATGGGGGGCTGGCCCGGCGCACCGGCGTTTACCCCGGGTGTCTTTTGCGCAGCGCAGGGTCATAGTGCTTCCGGCGGGGGAGGTATCTTCCCTGGGATGTGTTGGAGGCTGTACGGGAGTGGCTGGCGTGAGCACGGCAGTGATGCGGTCGGACGAGGCGATGTCGGCGGAAGCCGAGCACGCCGAGCGGGTCGAGCAAACGTTGGCTCAGGGTTTTCCTTGGCTTTCATTCGTTGCGCCCCTCGAAACCCATTTTTTGCGCCATGCGGAAGCGGCGCGCCGCCGTGCCATCACCGAAGCGGGACTGGCCGCGGTGCTGCTGTTCACCGGGATGGTGTTGGCCGATTTGCTGCTCACGCCGGACACCGTGCGGTTCTCGCTGGCCGTGCGCCTGCTGGTGTTTGCGCCGGTCGTCCTGATGGGGCTGGGCCTGCTCAATGTGCTGCGCATGCCCTGGCTCACGGAGTGGCTGATCGTCGCTGCAGGCATGTTCGCGGTGGCGCTGACGGCCCTGGTCCTGTTGCAGGCGGAGGGACGCTGGGCCGTGGCGAGGCTGGTGGAAATCAACATCATCGTTGTCTACACCTGCACGCTGGCACGGTTCTGGCCAGCACTCGCCCTGGGTGCGTTCACCCTGGTGGTTCAGTGGGGCCTGGTGAGCACCTTGCCGGATTTCACAGGCGTGCTGGCCGTCAACACCACCCTCTTGCTGGCGTCCGTCGTGGTTTTCACACTCTACGGCAACTACACCCTGGAGCGGGACGAGCGCCTGGCTTATCTGCTGGCACAACGTGAGCAGGCGCTGCAGGACGCGCTGCAGTCCTCGCACGAGCAACTGGCCCGCATGGCGCTCACCGATGCCCTGACCGAGGTGGCCAACCGCCGCCATGCCGAAGACTTCCTCACCCAGACCTGGGCGCACGCGCAGCAGCGGCAGGTGCCAATCGCGATCGTGATGATCGACATCGACCACTTCAAGCGCTACAACGACCACCACGGGCACCTCAGCGGCGACCGTTGTCTGCAGACGGTGGCGCGTTCGCTGAGTGCCTGCTCGCGCAGGGCCGGCGACCTGGTGGCCCGGCTGGGCGGCGAGGAGTTTGCGGTCATCATGAACGACATCGACCACACCTCGGCCCTGGGCGTGGCGCAGCGCATCCAGACCACCATCCAGGCGCTCGGCGTGCCCCACGGTGGGCTGCCGGGGGTGCCGGTGGTCACCGTCAGCGTCGGGGTGGCGTCCATGCGGCCTCGGCCGGGCGATGAGGTGATGACCCTGATGAAGCGCGCGGACGAAGCGCTGTATGCGGCCAAAGAGCAAGGCCGCAACCGTGTTTGCGATGTGGGCAGCGATGGCGTGGTTCGCTGCACGCCCGCGCCCGTGGGAGGGGCGGCATGAGCCTGCTGATGCTGGTGCGCGACCTGGCGCGCAGGGACCCGCGTCAACCCATGTTGCGTTTCGAACCCGCGCAGGAACAGCGCTTCATCGCGAGCACCCGGGATGCGCGCACCCAGCATTTCATGGCCAGCGGGGTGGTGGCGCTGGCGATTTTCAACCTGTTCCTGATCTCAGACTGGTTGATGGCGCCCGACACCTTCCAACTGGCGGCGTGCCTGCGCCTGCTGGTGTTCACGCCCCTGTCGCTGGCTGTGCTGTACATGCCATGGAAGCACACGGCTTTGGTGCAGCGCATGCCGGGGCATTGGGTGGAGGGCATCGTGATGGCCAATGGCGTCGGCGCTGCCTTGTGCCTGACCGCCGTGCTGCTGGCCACCGACAGCCCCTACGCCGGCATGTACCGGTGTGGCTTGGTGCCCATCTTGGTCTACGGCACGCTCGTTCAGCGTTTCCGCTTCCGGTTCGCGCTGGTGTTTGCCGCCTGTGTGGTGGCCTGTCACCTGGCATCTGTGGGGCTCGCCTTTGGGCGGCCCTCGCCGTACCCGGAAATCGAGGTGCCATCGTTCCTGCTGCTGTTGGTGGTGGCTTGCTACACCCTCATCATGAATTTCCGCATGGAGAAAGAGGAGCGCCACCGCTTCCAGCAGAAGGAGCGTCAGGCCGTCCTGCGCGGTGAGCTGGAGGCCTCACAGGCTCAGATGGAGGCCTTGTCCCGGCAGGACGCCCTGACGGGTGTGCCAAACCGGCGACGCTTTGACGAGGTGGCGCAGGCACAGTGGCGCCAGCACGAGCGCTCGGGCGAGTGCCTGGCGGTGCTGCTGGTGGACGTGGACCATTTCAAAGCCTACAACGACCACCATGGCCACCCCGCGGGTGATCAGTGCCTGAAGCTTGTGGCCCAAGCCCTGCAAGCGGTGCTCCACGAGGCCGATGCGGCCCTGGCACGTTGGGGCGGCGAGGAGTTCATCGTGTTGCTGCCGCATGCTGACGTGGCCAACACCGAAGCGCTGGCCGCTCGCCTGTGCGCCGCCGTTCGGTCACTGGGTTTGCGCCACGGTGGTGGTGGCGTGAACGGTGTCGTGACCATCAGCGTGGGGGCTGCGCTGGCCTGCCCGGCCGTCGACCGCAAGCAGCTGCCCGCTGTGGCGGGCCAGGCGGATGCGGCACTGTATCGGGCCAAGAACGGCGGTCGGGACCGCCACTGCGTGGACACAGGCGGTCAAGCGCACTGCTGAATTTTCAGCGCGTCGAGGCCCCCGAGCCGGGCACATCTCTCAGCACAGCGAGAGCCTCTTTGGACCACGCCACCCAACTGGCCTCGTACATGATCCCGGTCTTGAGGATGAGGTGCTGGATGCGCGCCTCACGCGACAGTGGTGCCCCCGCGGGGAAGTCTCGCGCCTCGATGGCTTGGTACGCCGCCAGCTTCTCCGCATGCAAGGCGGCGCGGCGCTCGATTTCCTGGTCCAGCCCGAGGGGGCCGATGACCGCATCGGCGCGCAGCCGCACCATCAGTTCATCGCGCAACTCGACCATTGGCGCAGGTTCGCGCGCCCAGCGCTTGAGCTCCTTGCGACCCGCCTGAGAGACCTTGTAAAGCTTCTTGCGCGTGCGCCCGCCGTCGGGGGCGGCCTCCGATGAAATCCAGCCCGCGGCCTCCATGCGCGCCAGCTCTCGGTAGATGTGCTGATGGGTGGCGCGCCAGAAAAATCCGATGGACTTGTCGAAGCGGCGTGCCAGGTCGTAACCGGAGGAGGACTTCTCCTGCAGCGAGGTCAGCAATGCGTGAGCCAGGGACATGACGCCAGTCTAAACGGCACGCGCACAGCTATGCAACCAGTTGCATGATTCGCGCAGATCTCCTACATTCACGGCTGACCTTCATGCAACTGGTTGCATGGTCCAGCGTGCCGGCAGATCCGCCCGGCGCGGCCACGGCAACCATCCCATAACGTCCACCCGTTGGACACCGAGCGAGACCCCACCATGAGCGCCTACCCGCACCTGCTTGCCCCCCTGGACCTGGGCTTCACCACGCTGAAAAACCGCGTGCTGATGGGCTCGATGCACGTGGGCCTGGAGGAGGCCAAAGACGGCTTCAACCGCATGGCCGCGTTCTACGCCGAGCGCGCGCGTGGTGGTGTGGCCCTGATGGTGACCGGCGGCATCGCGCCCAACGACGATGGCCGACCCTACCCGGGTGGCGCCCGCCTGGCCACCCTCGAAGAAGCCGAGCAGCACAAGGTGGTGACGCAGGCCGTGCACGATGCCGGTGGCAAGATTGCGCTGCAGATCCTGCACTTCGGCCGCTACGCTTACCACCCCGGGCTGGTGGGCCCCAGCCCCATCAAGGCCCCGATCGCCCCCATGGCCCCGCGTGAACTGAGCACCGACGAGGTCAAGCGCACCATCGACGACTTCGCCAACTGCGCCAAGATGGCCCAGGTCGCCGGCTACGACGGCGTCGAGGTGATGGGCTCCGAGGGCTACCTGATCAACGAATTCATCGCGGCGCGCACCAACCAGCGCACCGACGAGTTCGGCGGCTCCTACGCCAACCGCATGCGCTTTCCCGTAGAGATCGTGCGCAAGGTGCGCGAGGCCGTGGGCCCGAACTTCATCATCATCTACCGCCTGTCCATGCTGGACCTGGTCGATGGCGGCTCCTCCTTCGACGAGGTGGTCGAGCTGGCGCAGGCCATCGAGGCTGCAGGCGCCACCATCATCAACACCGGCATTGGCTGGCACGAGGCCCGCATCCCGACCATCGCCACCAGCGTGCCGCGCGCGGCCTTCGCCTGGGTGACCGAGAAGCTCAAAGGCAAGGTCAAGCTGCCGCTGATCACCACCAACCGCATCAACACGCCGGAAGTGGGCGAGGCCATCCTGGCCAAGGGGCAGGCAGACATGGTCTCGATGGCGCGCCCGCTGCTGGCCGATCCGGACTTCGTGAACAAGGCCGCCGCCGGCAAGGCCGACCAGATCAACACCTGCATCGGCTGCAACCAGGCCTGCCTGGACCACACCTTCAGCGGCAAGATCACCTCTTGCCTGGTCAACCCGCGTGCCTGCCACGAGACCATCCTGAAGATCGAGCCGCTGACCTCCACCGAATCTGCCAAGAAGCGCATCGCCGTGGTGGGTGCTGGCCCCGCTGGCCTGGCTTTTGCCACCACCGCCGCACAGCGCGGCCACGATGTGACCTTGTTTGATGCTGGCAGCGAAATCGGCGGCCAGTTCAACATCGCCAAGCAGATCCCGGGCAAGGAAGAGTTCTACGAAACCCTGCGCTACTTCGGCAAGCAGATCGAACTCACCGGCGTGCAGCTCAAGCTGAACACCCGTGTGGGCGCCGATGAGCTGGCCGCGGGCGGTTTCGACGAGGTCGTGCTGGCCACGGGCGTGAGCCCGCGCACCCCGGACATCGAAGGTGTCAACCACCCCAAGGTGATGAGCTACCTCGACGTGCTGCGCGACAAGAAGCCCGTGGGCAAGCGTGTGGCCGTGATCGGTGCGGGTGGCATCGGCTTCGACGTCTCGGAGTACCTGACGCACGAGGGCACCAGCCCCAGCCTGGACGCGGCCAAGTTCTACGCCGAGTGGGGCATCGACACCAGCTACACCGAGCGCGGTGGCATCAAGGCCCCGCACCTGGACACCCCGCCGCGCCAGATCTACCTGTTGCAGCGCAAGACCAGCAAGGTCGGTGACGGCCTGGGCAAGACCACGGGCTGGATCCACCGCACCTCGTTGAAGAACCGCAACGTCGAGATGATCGCCGGCGCCACCTATCGCAAGATCGATGACGCCGGTCTGCACATCACGGTGGGCTCGCAAGACTTGGTGCTGCCTGTGGACAACGTGGTGCTGTGCGCCGGCCAGGAGCCTTTGCGCGAGTTGCACGCGGGCCTGGAGGCCAAGGGTTGCAAGGTGCACCTGATCGGTGGCGCCGACGTGGCCGCCGAGCTGGATGCCAAGCGTGCCATCAAGCAGGGCACCGAGTTGGCCGCTGCGGTTTGATCGTCGACCCGAGGAGCCCCCATGTCCGATGCCATGCCCACGCTCGAAACCATCCGCCTGTCGCTGGCCGACAAGGTCGCCACCGTGACGCTCAACCGGCCCGAGAAGGCCAACGCCATGAACTGGCAGATGTGGCAGGACATCCGCTCGGCCATGCAGTGGGCCGACCGTACACCCGGCGTGCGCGCCGTGGTGCTGCAGGGCGAAGGCAAGCACTTCACGTCTGGCATTGACCTGACGATGATGATGGGTTTGCAGGCGCAGATCAAGGACGACTGCGACGGCCGCATGCGCGAGAAGCTGCGCGAGCTCATCCTGGAGATGCAGGACACGCTGACCAGCCTGGAGCGTTGCCGCAAGCCGGTGCTGGCGGCCATCCACGCAGGGTGCGTGGGCGGAGGTGTTGACCTGGTGAGCTGTGCCGACATGCGTTATTGCAGCGCCGACGCCTACTTCACCATCAAGGAAATCGACATCGGCATGGTGGCCGACGTGGGCACGCTGCAGCGCCTGCCCAAGCTGATCGGCAGCCAGGGCCTGGTGCGCGAGTTGGCCTACACGGGCCGCAAGGTCGAGGCGGAGGAGGCGCAGCGCATCGGCCTGGTCAACCGTGTGTTCGACTCGCGCGAGGCGCTGTACGCGGGTGTGCGTGAGGTCGCGCTGCAGATCGCGGCCAAGTCGCCGCTGTCCATCCGCGGCACCAAGGACATCCTCAACCACACGCGTGACCACAGCGTGGCCGACGGCCTGCAGTACATGGCCACTTGGAATGCGGCGATGCTGATGTCGCAGGACTTGATGACGGCGATGATGGCCTCCATGGCCAAGCAGGCGCCCGAGTTCAAGGACTGAGGTCACGCCGATCCCTAGGGCCCCGTGCGGGCATGCTCAGGTGTGCTCGCACGTGCCCCACGCGATGCGACCATGCGTGGCCTCGTTCAGGCGCGCTTGCAGCGGTGCCAAGGCCGTGTCCTGCACGCTGAAGGTGGCGTGCACGTCATGGTCGTGGCGCACCTCCAGCAGGTGGGCGCCATGCACCTCCAGTTCGCGCCGCAACAGGCCCTCCAGCGCGTAAGGCACGCTGCACACGGCGGTGCATGACCGTGTCACCGGCACTTTGTCGGCCTTGAGCAGGGCTTGTGCCACGGTGTCGGTGTAGGCGTGCACCAGGCCGCCTGCGCCCAGCTGTACGCCGCCGTGGTAGCGCACCACGGTGGCGAGCACGCCTTCGAGGTCTTGCCGGCGCAGCACTTCGAGCATGGGGCGCCCGGCCGTGCCGCTGGGCTCGCCATCGTCCACCGCAGCCGATTGGCCCCCGGCCAGCAGGGCCCAGCACACGTGGGTGGCCGTGGGATGCTCGGCCCAGAGATGCGCCACGATCTGCTGCGCCTCGGCGCGGTCTGCCACGGCCTGCACGCATCCAATGAAGCGGCTTTTCTTGATGACCAGTTCGCTGTGAACCGGGCTGGACAAGCTCAAGGGCATGTCAGGGGCTCATCAAGCCAGGGGCGGGACGTGGGGCAGCAAGGCCTTCGCAGCTTCGATGCGCAGGGCCAGCGGCGCGGTGGCGTCGTTCATGACCTGGCGCAGGAAGGTGTGCGGGTCGAGGTCCGAGACGGCCGCGCCTGTGTCAGGGGGAGCGGCGTGCTGTGCCGCCAGGGTGGCGGGCTGGGGCGCCGTTTGGAGCGCGAGGTCAGCCTGTTGCAGCCATGCTTGCGCCGCACGCCATTCGGCGGGCTCGATGCTGCGCAAGCGCGACAGCAGTTCTGCCTGACCTTCGGGGTTGGGCGGCAGGTCCAGCCACGGGGTGCCGTCGAACATGGGCGCGAGGTCGGGTGCAACGAAGGCCGACCACTGCTCGCCGTCTTGCTGCAGTACGTCTTTTTGCCGGGCCGGGATGGGGCTGGCGTGGCGCATGCCAGGGGCGTCAACGTGGGTTGCAGGCGCGGCGCCCATCGATGGCAGCAAGGTCACGCGGGCCGGGGCCACGTCGCTGAGGCACTGCCTGCGCAAGGCGTCCAGAAAGGCATGTGCCTCCTCAGCAGGGATGGCCTCGGCCAAGGAGAACCAAAGCTGGAAGCTGTTGGTGCCGGACACCGCGATCGCCGGTGCCGGCAGCCCCGCCTCGGCTTGCACCGCCTGCCACACCGCCGCCAGCGGGGCCCATTCGGCCGGGCGCGCCAAGCCCATCACCAAAGCCCGAGTGCGGCCATGGGCGTCGAGCAGCGCGTGCGAGGCACTCGACGGCGCATCGGCGGCCGCCGCGGGGTCAGCGGCGTACAGACCTTGCCACGCTGCATGCAGTCGGCTGGGAGCGTGCATGGCGGCTCAGTCCTCGTCGGGTTCCCAGTCACCCGCCTCTTCGAACGGGCCATCGGCATCGACCTTCTGGAAAGCCGCACCAATCGGGGCCTGCAGGAACGGGATGATGGACGGATCCAGGTTGGCCAGGACGTTGACGTCGTAGGCGCCCTGGTTTTTCGCGTTCTCCATGTAGGCATCGCTTTCGGTGCCGGAGAGGAACCGCCAGCCGCTGTCGTTCTGGCCGATGGGGTCTTCGCGGTACATGAAGCGCACGGGCAGCCCGGCGACGGTGATTTTGTCGGTGGCGATGCACGTGCCCAAGCCGGTGGCCAGGGGGCGCATCTCTTCGGCGGGCATGTGGAGTTTCTTGCTCATGGTGGCGGGGTGTGCGGCAATGTGGGGGGAGCTGCTGTGTCCATTGTCCCCGACGCCGTCTGGCCTTGGCGCACGGCCAGCGGCGTCAGTCCGGTCCAGCGGCGCACGGCCCTGTGCATGGAACTCGGTTCAGCGTAAGCGGCGCGGTGCGCGATGTCGGCCAACGGCAGGGTGGTGTGGCGCAGCTCGTGCAGCACCTGTTCACGGCGCACTTGCTCGACCAGGTCCTTGAAGCTGAGGCGCTGCTCTGACAGGCGGCGCTGCAATTGCCGCGGCGACGCGCCCAGGTCGGCCTCGACCTCGGGGGCCACGTCATCGAGCAAAGGCAGCCGACCCGACTGCAGGCGGCGGGCGATGTGCTGGCGCAGCACCGCAGCCAGATGACCCCCGTCTTGTGCTTGCTGGGCCCACTGTCGGTCGGTCACCGCGCTCATGAGGCGGTGCATGTGGGGGTCGGCGTGGGGGTTTGGCAGATTCAGCCAGGCGGCGGGGGCGAGTTCGCCCGCCATGTCGGCATCGAAGTGCAGTGGGCAGGCGAAGTAGGCCTGAAGCGGCGCAGGGTCGTCGGGGGGAGGGCATGGCAGCCAGACGGCGTCGAGCACCAGCTGGCGGCCAGACACCCAGCGGGCAAACGCCAGCCGGGTGGCGAGCGTGAAAGTCCACAGGGCGGTGTCGCGGGGCACGTCGGCCAGTGGCTCCAGGCGGCTGCGGATGTGTTCGCCTTGCAGGACATGCACCGCGCGCACCTGGGTGCAGACGAGGCTCTGCATGCGCTCGAACAGGGCCAGGCCGCTCTCGAAGGCGGCGCAACTGATGAGCGTGTAGCCCAGCGCGCCCATGTTGGCGGGGCGCACCTGCTGGGCGATGTGCAGGGCGGTGTGCGGGTCGCCGCAGAGCTCGGCGGCCACAGCCAGGCCCCGCGCCAAGCGGTGGGCTGGTACCCAGCGTGTGCCGGCATCACTGCCTGGTCCTGTGGCCTCGGGCCCGGTGCGGTCGTCTGCGTCGTCCAGGCCGAGCGCGACCATGACGGGGTGCGCGTCCAGATCGCGGGCGCGCACGTGGTCCGCCACCAGGCGCGCGAAGCCGGCGGCAAAGCCCACCCCGGCCGCGGCGTGCACGGCCTTGGAAGAGCGGGAACGCGACGCGGACGGGGTAACGCGGGGTGGGCTCACAGCACCGATGGTAGATCAGCCAGCCCCCCGAGCTGGCACCAGATGACAAGCCGCTGGCGTGTGCCGCCAGTGACATCCACTGCGCCAGGGGCCACAGTCGGACACCATGAAGCCAGCCCTCCTTGACAACGCGCCCGCCGCCGCGGTGCCTCCGGCGTCCGACACCATGAGCCCCGCAACGCCCCCCACCGTGTCCGCGCCCCGACGCTTCAGCGACTTGCCCGGACCGCCGGCCTGGCCCGTGGTGGGCAACGCCCTGCAGGTCAGCCTGCACCGCATGCACCAGAACATGGAAGACTGGGTCAAGGCCTACGGCCCGCTCATGCAGGTGCGGCTGGCCGGTTTCCATGTGATGGTGGTGGCTGACACCGAACTCATCGGCCAGTTGCTGCGCGAGCGCCCCGACACCTTCCGCCGCCCCTCGCGCATGCAGGCCATCATGCGGGAGATGGGCATCCCGGACGGCGTATTCGTGGCCGAGGGCGAGCACTGGGCCCGCCAGCGCCGCATGGTGATGGCCAGCTTCGCGCCACAGCAGGTCCGGGCGTACTTTCCCGCGCTGCTCCATGTGGCGCACCGCTTGCGCGCACGCTGGCTGCACACGGCCAGCCGCGGCCCGCAAAGCGACCGGGACATGGACCAAGACATCGACCTGCAGGCCGACCTGATGCGCTTCACGGTGGACGCCATCTCCGGCCTGGCTTTCGGGGTGGACGTCAACACCCTGCAGTCCAACGACGACGTCATCCAGCGCCACCTCGACAAGATCTTTCCGACGATCTGGCGTCGCGCCCACGCCTTGGTGCCCTACTGGCAGGTCGTGAAGCTGCCGCGGGACCGGGCGCTGGACGAGAGCATGCGCGTCGTCAACGGTGCCATCCGCGACTTCATGGCCCAGGCCCGCGTGCGTTTGCAGGCGCCCGAGCGCCGCGCCGCGCCGCAGAACCTGCTGGAGGCCATGCTCGTGGCCGCCGACGCCCCCGACAGCGGCATGAGCGATGAGGATGTCGCGGGCAATGTGTTCACCATGCTGCTCGCGGGCGAGGACACCACGGCCACCAGCCTCTCGTGGATGATCGAGCAGCTGTGGCGCAACCCGGCCGCCCTGGCACGCGCCCGCGAGGAAGTTGGCCGTGTGCTGTCCACGGCAGAGGGGCCCTTGCCCATGGCGCAGTGGACGCCGGAACACCTGGCCCAACTCGACTGGCTGGAAGCCTGCATCCATGAAAGCATGCGCCTCAAGCCCGTGGGGCCCTTCAACCTCGTGGAAGCTTTGAAAGACACCGTGGTGGCCGACGTGCCCATCCGCGCGGGCACCCCGGTGCTGCTGGTCATGCGCCACGACACGGTGCGCGACGACGTGTTCCCCGAGGCCGCACGCTTCCTGCCCGAGCGCTGGTTGCCGGAGGCTGAGCACCTCGCGCCGGCCTCGGCCAAACGGGTGTCCATGCCCTTCGGCGCAGGCCCCCGCATCTGCCCCGGGCGCTTCCTGGCCATCCTGGAGATCAAGCTCGCGGCTGCCATGCTGCTGCAGACCTTCGACATCGTGTCCGTCAGCACGCCGGATGGCCGCCCCGCGCAGGAGCACATGGCGCTGACGATGGTGCCCGTGGGTCTTCGCATGCGACTGAGACCCCGCGCAGCGGTGGCCAGCCCACCGGGCCTCACAGCATGACCTGCGTGCCCAATTCCACCACCTGATTGGCCGGCAAGCGGTAGCACGTGGCAGCGCCCTCGGCCTGGCGAGCCATCCAGCCGTACAGAGCGCAGCGCCAGGCAGGCAGGGAGCCCGGTCCGTCGACGACGGTCGAACGGGCCACGAAGAAGGTGGTGCGCATGGGCTCCAGGGTCAGCATGCCCAGCACCTCGGGCGGCAGCTTCGACACGCCCTGCAGGGCGAGTGGAATGTCGGGCTCCTCGCGGAACCCGAACCGCACGGCCAATTGCCAGACGCCCGGCGCGAGTTGCGCCAGGTGCAGCCGCTCGGCATCGTTCACGCGGGGCGCGTTGTCGTTGAGCACGTGCAGGAAAACCGTCTGCTCGTGCATCACCTTGAAGTGCTTGAGGTTGTGGAACAGTGCGCTTGGCACGATGGTTGGGTCCGAGGTGAGGTACACGGCGGTGCCATCAACCAGGGGCACGGCGGGCATTGGGCCATCGAGAAAGTCGGCCATGGGGATGTCGATCTGCCGACGCTGGTCCGACACCAGGGCGCTGCCCTTTTTCCACGTCGTGAGCATCAGGAAAATCAGCGCACCCAGCGTCAGGGGGAACCAGCCGCCTTCGCCCAGCTTGCTGAGGTTGGACAGGAAGAAGCCCAGCTCCAGCAGCGTGAACACGCCCAGCGCGATGAGTGTGGGTAGGCGCAGCGTGCGCGGCGCGATGAAGGTCACGAAGGCCGTCAGCAGCGTGGTGATGATCATGGTGCCCGAGACCGCTACCCCGTAAGCCGCCGCCAAAGCGCCCGATGACTTGAACGCAAGCACCAGGGCGATCACGGCCAGCAACATCATCCAGTTCACGCTAGGTACGTAAATTTGGCCTCTCTCCCGGTCCGAGGTGTGCAGGATGCGCACGCGCGGCAGGTAGCCCAACCGGCTGGCTTGCAAGGTCATCGAAAAAGCGCCCGAGATGGTGGCTTGAGAGGCAATGACGGTGGCGGCGGTGGCCAGCACCACCAGCGGGATCAGCAACCCTTGGGGCGCCAGCAGGAAGAACGGGTTTTCGGCCATGGCCGGGTTGTGCAGCACCAGCGCGCCCTGACCAAAGTAGTTCAGCATCAAACAAGGGAACACCAGGCCGTACCAGGCCAGCCGCACCGCTTTGGCGCCGAAGTGACCCATGTCGGCGTAAAGGGCCTCACCGCCAGTGAGTGCCAGGAAGACCGCAGACAGCAGCACGAACGCGGCCCCCGGGTGGTCGATGGCGAACCGCACCGCGTGCATCGGGTTGACGGCCGCCAGGACATCGGGGTTAAGCAAGATGCCGTGCACGCCCATCACCGCGAGCGTCAGGAACCACAGCACCGTGATCGGCCCGAAAAAAGTGCCAACGCTGCTGGTGCCCTTTCTCTGGATCAGGAACAAGCCGATCAAGATGCCGATGGTGATGGGCTCGATGAAGTGCTCGAAGCGGGGCGTGGCCACGCTGATGCCCTCCACCGCCGACAGCACCGAGATGGCCGGTGTGATGATGGCATCGCCATAGAACAGCGCCGCAGCAAACACCCCCGCGCTGACGACCAAAAGGGACCGTCGAGGTGCATCGTGTGTGATTCGATGCGCCAGAGCTGTGAGGGCCAGCACGCCGCCCTCGCCGTCGTTGTCGTACTTGAGTACGACCCACACGTACTTGATGGACACGATGATGAGCACCGCCCACAGCAGGGCCGACAGCGTGGCCAGCACGTTCCCGGACGTCACAGCCATGGCGTGCGGTCCGTTGAAGGCTTCCTTGAAGGCGTAGAGCGGGCTGGTGCCGATGTCGCCGAAGACGACGCCGAGGGCGGCGAGGGTCAACGCGCTGATGTTGGTTTTGCTGGAGGACATGGCCTCAGGCTCCTGAGATGAATCGGTAGCCCACGCCCACCTCGGTGATGAAGTGGCGCGGCTGGGCGGGGTCGTCTTCGAGCTTGTGGCGCAGGTGCCCCACGTAGATGCGCAGGTAGTGGGCGCTGTCCGCATAGGCGGGCCCCCAAACCTCTTTGAGCAATTGCCGGTGCGTCATCACCTTGCCCGCATGGGCCAGCAAAACGCACAGCAGCCTGTACTCGATGGGGGTCAGGTGGACGGGTGTGTCGTCACGCTGAACCTGCCTGCGCACGAAGTCCACGTGCACGCGGCCAAAGCGCAGGTCGGGCGATTCGATCCCGCTGCCCTGGCGTGAGCGGCGCAGCATGGCCCGCACCCGCGCCAACAGTTCACCCACCGAGAAAGGCTTGGTGAGGTAGTCGTCGGCGCCGGCGTCTAGCGCGTCGATCTTGTCTTCCTCGGCGGTGCGGGCAGACAGCACCAGCACAGGCATGCTCGACCACGTGCGCAGGTCGCGCACGAAGCGCAGGCCGTCGGCATCGGGCAGGCCCAGGTCGAGCATGATCAGGTCGGGCTTGCGCGTGCCCGCGTCGATGAGACCTTGCTGCACTGTGCCGGCCTCTGCCACGCGGCAGCCGTCACCTTCCAGCGCGGCGCGCACGAAGCGGCGGATGAGGGGGTCGTCTTCGACCAGCAAGATGGTGGGGGCTTGGCTCATGGCTGCTCGGGCTCGATCGTCGGCGGGGTGCCCAGGGGCAGATGCATGCACACCTCGGCGCCGCCGCCCGCGGGGTTGTGCGCTTCGATGCGACCGCTGTGCGCTTCCACAATCGCCTTGCAGATGGCCAGACCCAGCCCCATGCCGGGCACGTGGCTTTCGGTGGTGCCGCGCGCAAACAGCGCGAACACGTCTTGCAGGCGATCTGCTGGAAAGCCGCTGCCGTCGTTGTGCACACGCACCTGCAGGTGATCGCCCACTGCTGCCAGCGTGATGCGGACCTCGGTCTCCGGCGGCGCGTACTTCGCGGCGTTGTCCAGCAGGTTGCCGAACACGCGCTCCATCAACACCGCGTCCAGTCGCACCAGGGGCAGGTCAGTGGGCAGGTCGACCACCACGCGGTGACGTGCCAAGGCTGCGCCCAACAACTGGATGCTGGCGCCAATCACCTCCTCGATGGGTTGCCATGCCAGTCGCAGCGGCGGATGGCTACCCGGGCCTTGAGTGCCTGCTTGGAGGCGGGCCATGTCCAGCAGCTGGCTGACCATCTCGTGCAGGCGCAGGGCTTGGCCGCGCAGGGCCTCCGCCATGTCTTGGGCCTGCGGCGACAAGGGCGGGTGTAAGAGGCTCAGGGTTTCGGCCATGCCGACCAAGGCGGTCAGGGGTGTGCGGATGTCGTGTGACAGGGCGGACAGGATGGTATTACGCAAGCGCTCGGTGCGTACGGCCAGCTCGGTCTGGTGGGCCACATCGACGAAGTGGAGGCGCTCGAGGGCGGTGGCGGTCAAGGCACTCACCGCGTCCAGCATGGAGGTGTGGTGGCGCAAGTTGGCTTGTGCGCCTTGGGGGTGGGCTGCAGCCGATGCGCTCAGGCTGACCATCAGCACGCCGCGGTTGCGGGTGGAGCCGGTCAAGGGCAGCAGCATGTGGTGGGTGGGCGTGCCATCGCGAAGGTCGGGGTCGCCCTCGACATGGTGGGCACGCGGGTGCGTGCCGTGTTGCGCCATCGAGCGCGCCAACAGGGTCAGACTGGGCGATGGCTGTGGTGGCGGCGCTGGGGATGAAACAGCCGCGTCCTCGTGTCCGCTCTCGTCCTGCAGGAGCACCAGGTCGTGTGCTTGCCCGGGTTGCCACAGGTGCACGTCGGCGCCCAACTGGTCGCGCATGAAGGCTCGCAGGTGCTGTAGGACCTGCACGGGGGTCAAAGCCCCAGCCAGTTGATGGGCCAATGCATGCAGAGCCTGCGCACGCCGCGCGGCTCGCTGTGCCTCGTCTGCGCGTTGGCGCATGCCATTGGCAAGATGGCCTATCGTCAGGGCCACCGTGAGCATGACGGCGAATGTCAGGACATATTGGATGTCGCTGACGGCGAAGGAAAAACGCGGCGGCACATGGAAGAAATCGAACAGTCCGACGCTGAGGAAGGACGCCATCACGGCGGGGCCACGCCCCAGCTTGGCTGCGATCACCACCACGGTCAGCAAGAACAGCATGACCGCGTTCGCGGGCTCCAGCCAGTCTTGCAAGAGGAGGGCCAGCAGGTTGGTGGTACCGCACGCCAGCGCTGAAAGAGCGTGGCGCCGAAGGCAACTGAGCGTCAGGCGGGTGCTGGAGGAGGGCTTCTCGGGGGCGACGGGGAGCATGTTGCCAGTGTGAATTGGAGTGCATTGCGGTGCAGCAAATTCTGTCAACGCGGGCATAAAGAAGTCGTAAAAACGCGCCTTGGCGCCATCGGTCCATTCGGCGCTTTATGGCTAACCCATTCGGGGGGTATTTGTGGGTGTCCTGTGCATCCAACGAACTTCGGCCTCCGTAGATGCCGGCATAGGAGACCCCCCATGCCGTACACCCCCTCCTGCCAGCCACCCCAAGCCAGCACCTTGTTGCGCGTCATCGAGCTGCAGCAAGCACTTGAGACCGTGAACACACCGCCCGAATTCCTCGCTTGGGCGTTAGGGCCCTTGCAGGCCGTGTTGCCGCATGGCAGCCTGGCGTGTGGCGTGCTTCGCACAGACCGCGAAGGCGTGGTGTTGAGACGGGTGATACAGCAAGGCTGGCCGCCCGGCTATTTCGACGCGCTGACCTTGGATGGCGGCCGGTTCCGCAGCCCCGTGATCGGGCGGTGGTCCGTGCAGCGGCAGCCTCAGATCGTGCGTGGCGACGAGACCGCCACACTCGGCGACACCCTCTGGCACGAGGTGTTCCACGACATGGATTTGCGCAACATGGCCGCCCACGGTGTGCTCGACCACGCCTCGCGCTCGGCCAGTTATTTTTGCTTGTCCCGCATGGAAGATGCGCCCGGCGAGCAGATCGATGTGCTGCTGCGCTTGCTCACCCCGCACATGGCCCTGGCCCTGCAGCGCGCCTTGTTCGCCGAGGACAAAGCCGCCGGCCACCAACCCGAGTGGTTGGGCCGCCTGACGGCGCGCGAACGCGTGGTGCTGCACTGGATGTGCCGAGGCAAGACCAACTGGGAGATCGCGCACATATGTGGCCGCAGCGAGCACACCATCAAGAACCAGGTGGAGAGCGTCAGGCTGAAGCTGCGTGTCACCAACCGCACCCAGGCCTGCGCGCTGGCCGCGGATGTGGACCTCCTTGCCGAGGGTGATGGCGCCATGGGCGCGAAGGTGGCCTGAGCCATGAGGCGGACGCCATTCCGAGAATCCGGCTTCGGGCCTCTGGGGCTGCGGAGCGCGCGACGTCGCGGTCGCCGCTGGGTCAAGCGCAGCGTGTGCTTTGCGCTGGTCTGGATGGCGGGTGTCGCCCTGCTCAGCCTGGCGCCTGCGGCTGAAGGGCAGCTTGGTGCTCCTGCAGGGCTTGCAGCACCAGCGCATCCAGACCACTTGCCTCGCCTTGGTGGGCGCGCTCCAGGATGAGCCTGCGCATGCGCGGCTCCCAGAACTTGCGCAAGTGCGTGGCGATGCCTTGCCGGGCCTCGGCCGCATCGGGGTAGGACTGGAAGAAGCTGCCAATCTGGTTGGCCATCTGGACGAGGTGGTCGGTGTTCATGGTCGGTGCCTCACAAGTCGTGGGGTCATGGCGTGCCCAGGCCGAAGCGCTCTGGGTGGGTGTAGGCAACGCAGTCCTGTCCGCGCACGAAACCGGCCAGGGCAATGCCCGCCGCCAGGGCGGTGTCGATGGCCCGCGCGGTCGGCGCCGAGACCGCGGCCAGCACAGACACCCCCGCCATCGCGGTTTTGTGGACCATTTCGTAGCTGGCGCGGCTGCTGATGGCGATGAAGCCGCTGCTGGGGGCGATGTGGGCGCGCGACATGGCACCCACGAGCTTGTCGAGCGCGTTGTGGCGTCCCACGTCCTCCCGCACCAGCGTCACTGCGCCGGACAGATCGCAAAAAGCCGCCGCGTGCGTGGCGCCGGTGAGCTGCTGCAAGGTTTGCCAGTCTCGCAAGTGCGCCATGGCGCTGGCCATCGCCTCGGTGGACACGTCGCAGGCCACGGTCAGCGGCGCTGTGCGACACACCTCGGCCAAGCTGTCCGAGCCGCACAGGCCACAGCCCGTGCGACCTTCGAGGGCGCGGCGGCGTCCCTTGAGGCGCCAGGCGCAAGCCGCCGATACCTCCATCTGCAACTCGATGCCATCGGCCATGTGGGGCCTTCGGCCAGCAAACACGACATCGACGCCACGCAGTTCCTCGGGCCCCTGCAAGATCCCTTCAGTCAGGCCAAAGCCCAGCGCGAGGTCCTCCAGGTCGAGCGGACTGGCCATCATCACGGCGTGGGAGATCCCGTTGTACACCATGGCCACAGGCACCTCCTCGGCCAGCCAGTCGCTGCGGTGAACTGCATGGCTGTGCCCGCGGTGCTCCGTGACGTGGACGGCACGCGCGCCCACGGGCTGCGGCAGAGGGTGGTCGAGGTTCATGGCGCCACGGCCGGGGATTTCGCCTGCGCCAGCAAGCCCATCTGCTCGCGGTTGAAGGCTTGGTATCGCTGCTGCCAATCCGAGGGTTGGGCCACCGCCACGACCTGCACCGCCGTCACCTTGTACTCGGGGCAGTTGGTGGCCCAGTCCGAGGCGTCGGTGGTGATGACGTTGGCGCCCGACTCGGGGAAGTGGAAGGTCGTGTAGACCACGCCGGGTTGCATGCGCTCGCTGATCTGGGCGCGCAGCACGGTGCGGCCCGCGCGGCTCTCGATGCCGACCCAGTCACCGTCCTTCACGCCGCGCTCCTGCGCATCGTGCGGGTGGAGCTCCAGCACATCTTCGCTGTGCCAGGCGTTGTTGGCGGTGCGCCGCGTCTGGGCACCGACGTTGTACTGCGAGAGGATGCGGCCGGTGGTGAGCAACAAGGGGAAGCGGCGCGTCACTTTCTCCGAGCTGGCCAGGTACTGAGTCGGGTAGAACTTGCCCTTGCCCCGCACGAAGCGGTCGATGTGCATGATCGGTGTGCCGGCCTCATCGGTGTCTTCGTTGCAAGGCCACTGCACGCTGCCCAGGCGGTCGATTTTCTCGTAGCTCACGCCGGCAAAGCTGGGCGTCAGCGCAGCGATTTCCGCCATCACCTGCTCAGGGTGGGTGTAGTGCATGGGGTAACCCAGCGCGTTCGACAGCTTCACCGTGGTTTCCCAGTCGGCGTAGCCCGCCAGCGGGGGCATGACCTGGCGCACGCGGGAGATGCGGCGCTCGGCGTTGGTGAAGGTGCCGTCTTTTTCCAGGAACGACGACCCCGGCAGGAAGACGTGGGCGTACTTGGCGGTTTCGTTCAGGAAGATGTCCTGCACGATGATGCATTCCATCTGCGACAGCGCTTCGGCCACGTGCTGCGTGTTCGGGTCGGACTGGACGATGTCTTCGCCCTGGCAGTAAAGGGCCTTGAACTCGCCGTCGAGCGCGGCCTCGAACATGTTGGGGATGCGCAGGCCCGGCTCGGGGTTCAGCGTGACGCCCCAGGCTTGGTCGAACAAGCTGCGCGTGGTGGTGTCGGAAATGTGGCGGTAGCCCGGCAGCTCGTGCGGGAAGCTGCCCATGTCGCAGCTGCCTTGCACGTTGTTCTGGCCGCGCAGCGGGTTCACGCCCACGCCCTCGCGGCCGACCATGCCGCAGGCCATGGCCAGGTTGGCAATGCCCATCACCATGGTGGAGCCTTGCGAATGCTCGGTCACGCCCAGGCCGTAGTAGATGGCCGAGTTGGGGCCCTGCGCGTACAAGCGTGCGGCGGCGCGCAGCTCGGCCGCAGGCACGCCGGTTTCGGCCTCGAAGGCCTCGGGCGAGTTCTCGGGGCGGGCCACGAAGTCACACCAGTCCTTGAAGCTCTTGGCATCGCAGCGCTCGGCCACATAGGCCTGGGCCACCAGGCCTTCGGTGACAACGACGTGGGCCATGGCCGTGATGACGGCCACGTTCGTGCCCGGCTTGAGCGGCAGGTGGTGCTGCGCCTTGATGTGCGGCGAGGCGACCAGGTCGATCTTGCGGGGGTCGATGACGACGAGTTTCGCCCCCTGGCGCAAGCGCTTTTTCATCCGCGAGGCAAACACGGGGTGGGCGTCCGAGGGGTTGGCGCCGATCACCACGATGACATCGGCGTGTTCCACCGACTTGAAGGTCTGCGTGCCGGCCGAGGTGCCGAAGGTCTGGCCCAGGCCATAGCCGGTGGGCGAGTGGCAGACGCGGGCGCAGGTGTCCACGTTGTTGGTGCCGAAGGCCGCTCGCACGAGCTTCTGAACGAGGTAGGCCTCTTCGTTGGTGCAGCGCGAAGACGTGATGCCGCCCACCGAGTCACGGCCGTACTTGGCCTGGATGCGCTTGATCTCGGACGCAGCGTGGGTGAGGGCCACTTCCCAGCTCACCTCCTGCCAGGGCTCGTGGATGCTGGCGCGGATCATGGGCGTGGTGATACGGTCCTGGTGGGTGGCATAGCCCCATGCGAAGCGGCCCTTGACGCAGCTGTGGCCCTCGTTGGCCTTGCCGTCTTTCCATGGGGTCATGCGCACCACGGTGTTGCCCTTCATCTCGGCCTTGAAGCCGCAGCCCACGCCGCAGTAGGCGCAGGTGGTGATGACGCTGTGCTCGGGCTGACCATAGAAGGTGACCGTTTTTTCCTGCAGCGTGGCGGTGGGGCAGGCTTCGACGCAGGCGCCGCAAGACACGCACTCGCTGTCCATGAAGGCCTGGCTCTGGCCGGGCGAGACGCGGCTCTCGAAGCCACGACCGGAAATCGTCAGCGCAAAGGTGCCTTGCGTTTCCTCACACGCCCGCACGCAGCGGTTGCAGACGATGCATTTGCTGGCGTCGTACGTGAAGTACGGGTTGGATTCGTCCTTCTCGGCATGGCAGTGGTGTTCGCCGCTGACGCCGGCCACGTCCTGCCCCGCGGTGCCGTAGCGCACATTGCGCAGGCCCGTCACGCCAGCCATGTCTTGCAGCTCGCAGTTGCCGTTGGCGCTGCAAGTCAGGCAGTCCAGCGGGTGGTCGGAGATGTAGAGCTCCATCACGCCCTTGCGCAACTCCTGCAGCTTCGGCGTTTGCGTGCGCACCACCATGCCCGCCTCGGCCGGTGTGGTGCAAGACGCCGGATAGCCCTTGCGGCCCTCCACCTCGACCAGGCACAGGCGGCAGGAGCCGAAGGGCTCCAGGCTGTCGGTGGCGCAGAGCTTGGGTACGCGCACCCCGGCGTCCACCGCCGCGCGCATCAGCGAGGTGCCCTTGGGCACCTGCACCGCTTGACCATCGATGGTCAGTGTCACCATTTCCGTGGCGGTGCTGGCAGGGGTGCCGAAGTCGATGTCTTGCTTGAAGTGGTCGAGCATGGTGTGCTCCGGTGCGGGGCCCGGCGGGCCGAATGAGGTGGGGCGGCGTTGGGGTGGGGATGGCGTGTGGCCGTCAGGCGGAGACGGCGCCGCGCTCGCTTGCGCTCGCGGCCGGCGCCTTGGCCGCGTCCAGGCCGAAGTCCTGCGGGTAATGGTTGAGCGCCGACAGCACTGGGTAAGGCGTCATGCCGCCCATGGCGCACAGGCTGCCGTGGAGCATCGTGTCGCACAGGTCGCGCAGGAGGTGCACCTGCTGCTCACGCACCGGGCCCGTGTTGCGGGTGATGCGGTCGATCACCTCCACGCCACGTGTCGAGCCGATGCGGCAGGGCGTGCACTTGCCGCAGCTTTCCAGCGCGCAGAAGTGCATGGCGTAACGCGCCAGTTCGGCCAGGTTGGCCGTGTCGTCGTGCACGACGATGCCGCCGTGGCCCACGACCAGGCCGAGTGCGGCATAGGCTTCGTAGTCCAGCGGCACGTCCCACTTCGACGGTGGCACGTAGGCACCCAGCGGGCCACCCACCTGGATGGCCTTGACGGGCCGCCCACTGCGCGTGCCTCCGCCGAAATCTTCCACCAGCTCCCGCAAGGTCAGGCCGAAGGCCTTCTCGACCAAGCCACCGTGGCGGATGTTGCCAGCCAGCTGGAACGGCAGGGTGCCCTTGGAACGGCCCACACCGAAGTCTTTGTAGAACGAGGCGCCCTTGGCCAGGATGATGGGCACGCTGGCCAGCGTGATCACGTTGTTGATGACCGTGGGCATGCCGAACAGCCCTTCGATGGCGGGCAGGGGGGGCTTGGCCCGCACGATGCCGCGCTTGCCTTCGATGCTCTCCAGCATGGCGGTTTCTTCGCCGCACACGTACGAGCCCGCAGCCTTGCGCAGTTCCAGGTGGAAGGCATGGCCGCTGCCGCAGACGTCGTCGCCCAAAAAGCCCGCCTGCGTGGCAAGAGCGATGGCCTCGTTCAGCGTGGCGATGGCGTTCGGGTACTCGGAGCGCACGTACACATAGCCCTTCGTGGCACCCACCGCCAGGGCGGCGATGGCCATGCCCTCGATGAGCATGAAGGGGTCGCCCTCCAGGGTCATGCGGTCGGAGAAGGTGCCCGAGTCGCCCTCGTCGGCGTTGCAGGCGATGTACTTCTGTGCGGCCGGTGTCTGGCGCACCGTGCGCCACTTGATGCCCGCTGGGAAGGCGGCGCCGCCGCGCCCCCGCAGGCCCGAGTCCAGCACCTCCTGCACCACCGCCTCGCCGCCCAGGGCGATGGCGCGGCGCAGTCCAGCCCAGCCACCGTGCGCTTCGTAGTCGGCCAGCGACAGCGGATCGGTCACGCCCATGCGGGCGAAGGTCAGTCGCTCCTGACGGGCCAGCCAGGGCAGCTGTTCGGTGGGGCCCAGGCAGAGCGGGTGTGAGAGCGCATGCACGCTGCCATCCAGCAGGCCGGCATCCAACAAGCCCGGGATGTCGTCGGCTTCGACCGGACCAAAGGCGACGCGGCCTTGCGGCGTGACCACCTCCAGCATCGTCTCCAGCCAGAACAGGCCGCGCGAGCCGTTGCGCACGAGGTTCAGTGCCAGACCGCGTTCATCGCACGCGGCCTTCAGCGCCAGTGCCACCTCGTCGGCGCCCACGGCAAGTGCGGCGGAATCGCGTGGCACGAACACGGTGACGGCGGCGGAGCGCGCCGCATTCTCGGGTGCATGGCTCATTTCAGCACCTCCAGTTGCGCCAGCAGCTTGTCCAGCTTGGCGGGGGTCATGCGTGCATGGACGCGTTCGTCAATCTGCACCGAGGGTCCGCTGGCACACAGGCCCAGGCAGTATGCGGATTCGAGCGTCACCACGCCATCGGCACGGGTCGCGTGCTCGGCGCAGCCCGTGACGGCTTGTGCGTGCTGCATCAGGTCTTCCGAGCCACAGGCACGGCAGGCCTCTGCCCGGCAGATGTGCACCACGTGCCGGCCCGGTGGCGTGCTGCGAAAGTGGTGGTAATAGGTGATCACGCCATGCACCTCGGCACGCGACAGGTTCAGGCCCTTGGCGATCAGGGGCACCGCATCGGGTGGCACGAAACCGCAGGTGTCCTGGATGGCATGCAGCAGCGGCATGAGGCCACCGGGCACGTCGGTGTGCTGTGCAATGAGGCGGCGGATCTCAGCCTCTTGCGGGATGTCGGTCAGCGAGGTCATGGCATGCACCACCCGTCAGATCACACGTCAGTTGAAAAACTTGGCCACGCTCAGCGCGGTGCGGTAGACGCCCCATGCAAGAGGGATGCCGACGCCCAGCCACGCCAGCAGCACGATGGCCGTGCTGGTCTGTCCGGCTGCACCGGAGCCGCTGCCGACTTCGCTGGCCGCGGCCTTTTCATGGGCCAGGCGCTTTTCCTCGGCCAGTTCAGCGTCGCTCATGAAGTGTTTGGGATCCAGCGGGCGCACCAGCAGGTTGCACAGCAGGCCCACGGCCAGCATGCCCACGAGGATGTACATGGTCTGGTTGTAGACCTGTTCGCGCGGGATGCCAAGGCCGATCTGGTAGTCGCGCATGTAGTTCACGACCACCGGCCCGAGGATGCCGGCCGTGGCCCAGGCCGTCAGCAGGCGGCCGTGGATGGCGCCCACCATCTGCGTGCCGAACAGGTCGGCCAGGTAGGCCGGCACGGTGGCAAAGCCGCCGCCGTACATGCTCAGGATGATGCAGAAAGCGCCCACGAACAGCAGCTTGTTGCCGCCCAGTGCGCTGGCCGGCACGCTGGCGTACATCAGGCCACCCAGCACGAAGAAGACGACGTAGGTCAGCTTGCGGCCCAGCTTGTCGGACAGGCTGGCCCAGAAGAAACGGCCACCGATGTTGAACAGGCTCAGCAGTGCGGTGAAGCCCGCGGCCACCACGGCGATGTCCTTCAGTTGTGCCTTGTCCAGGTCCTTGAACTTCGCAGCCACGCCGATCAGGCTGCCACCGAAAACCTCCTGCAACATCGGGCTGGCCATGCCAATCACACCGATGCCGGCAGACACGTTCATGCACAGCACCATCCACACCAGCCAGAACTGCGGGATGCCCCACACCTTTTTCACATGCACGTGCTTGGTGGTGATCATGGCGTTGCTCGTCTGGGCCGCCGGCGGCGTCCAGCCCTCGGGCTTCCAGCCGGTGGCGGGCACGCGGTAGCCGAGTGCGCCGGCCATCATGAACACGAAGTAAATGAGGGCCATGACGACGAAGGTGGAGGCCACGCCGACGTTGGTGTCGGTGGCGAAGCGCTTCATCAACTCGGCCGCCAGCGGTGAGCCGATCATGGCGCCGCCACCGAAGCCCATGATGGCCATGCCCGTGGCCATGCCGCGGCGGTCAGGGAACCATTTGATCAGCGTGCTGACCGGCGAGATGTAGCCCAGGCCCAGCCCGATGCCCCCGATCACGCCCGAGCCCAGCAACATCAGCCAGAACTGGTGCAGGTGCACGCCGAGTGCCGAGATCAGCATGCCGCCGCACCAGCACACCGCGCTGACCACACCGGCCTTGCGCGGGCCGGCGCGTTCCAGCCAGCCGCCCCACAGTGCGGCCGAGCTTCCCAGCAGCACGAAGAAGAGGGTGTACATCCAGCCCAGCGTGGAGACCTTCCAGTCGCAGGTGGTGGTGAAGAGTTCGGCGAAGAAACCGATGTCGGCGCCGCATTTGATGGGTTCCTTGATGCCCAGGGCTTTGGACAGGGGCAGCCAGAACACCGAGAAGCCGTAGGCCATGCCAATGCACAGGTGGATGGCGAGCGCGGCCGGCGGCACCAGCCAGCGGTTGAAGCCAGCCCCCGCGATGATGCGTTCCTTGTCGAGGAAACCTGCCTGTGTGGCCGCAGGTGCGGCGGGGTTTGCAAGTGCTTCGAGCGCCATGATGTCTCCTGCAGGCGGAAAGCCCGTGATGTTGGCTTGGTGCGTCTCATATGCTTTGACAGCACACCCCCTCATGTTAGGGGGTTCGGGCCAATCCAGGAAGATGGGGATATCCACGAATCGATTCGAAGCGGTGCAGCATATATTTCATGCTGTCTACAGCATATGTGAAGGCGCCGTGCACACCGTTTCCATCACCCCGCACTGGACCATCACCGACGAGCATGGTCAGCAGTTGTCCCCACGCCTGCTGAGCCTGCTGGCGGAGGTGCAAGAGCACGGCAGCCTGTCGGGTGCCTGCAAGCACACCGGCGCCTCTTACCGCCATGCCTGGAACCTCATCCGCCAGGGGCAGCAGCAACTCGGCATGCCATTGCTCCACATGGACCGTGGCAAAGGCTCGACGCTCACGCCGTTGGCCGAACGGTTGGTGTGGGCCGGGCACCGCATCCAGGCGCGCCTGTCGCCCACGCTGGAGAGCCTGGCGTCCGAGCTGGAAACTGAATTGGGGCGCGTGCTCACCGCAGGCGCTGCAGGCCTGCGCGTGCATGCCAGCCATGGCTTCGCGGTGGAAAAGCTGCTGGAGCTGCTGGTGCAGCAGGGTGCGCGCATCGACCGCAAGTACGTCGGCAGCCAGGAGGGGGTGGCCTCCTTGCACGCTGGCTCCTGCGACCTCGCCGGCTTCCACGTGCCGCAAGGTGAGTTCGAGCAAGCCGCTTTCCAGCACTACGCCAAATGGCTGAGCCTCAAGCACAGCCGCGTCATCCACATGGCCACGCGGCGGCAAGGCTTGTTCGTGGCGCATGGCAACCCGCTCGAAATCTATGGGGTGCAGGACCTGGTGCGCAAAGGCGTGCGCTTCGTCAACCGTCAGCCCAGCTCGGGCACGCGTTTTCTGCTGGAGTGCTGCCTGCGGCAGGCGAAAGTTCCGGTGCACCAGATCGCCGGCTGGGAGCTTGCCGAGTTCACCCATGCGGCCGTGGCTGCCTACGTGGCCAGCGGCATGGCAGATGTGGGCTTCGGCGTGGAGCCACCAGCGCGCCGTTTCAAACTGGACTTCGTGCCACTGGCCACCGAGCGCTACTTTTTCGTGTGCCGCGATGCCGACCTGCAGCGCCCCGAACTGCAGGCGGTGCTGAGCGTCATGCGCAGCGAAGCCTTCCATGCCGTGGTCAACGCCTTGCCGGGCTACTCGGCTGCCAAATGCGGGCAGGTCGAGACGCTGCAGAAGGCCTTCTCGCAGGTGGCCCATGGTCGACGTGCCTGAGGCGGTGCACGTCCCCCGAGGCGGTTGGGCGGCGCACCGTTGCATTGGAGGGATGCCGCCCGGCCGCCCCCGCGTGGAGGGCGCCGTGGGGCGGGGGATCAGGGCTGGGCCGCGCTGATCCGGAGGGGCGCCGGGGCTGCGGGCGCAGCGTCAGGCGCCCAGCCTCCGCCCAGTGAACGGATCAGCCCGATGGTGCCGGTGGCCCATGCGCCGCGCAGTTGCACGGCTTGGCGTTCCACCGCGAGCAGGCTGCGCTGGGTGTCGATGAGCGTGAGGTAGCTGTCTTCGCCAGCTCGGTAACGCTTGTCGGCCAGCTCGGTGGAACGGCGCGCGGCCACCAGCGCATCGTTGAGCGATTGCGTCTGCGCCCGCACACTGCCCAGGCCCGAGAGCTTGTCTTCCACGTCGCCGAAGGCGCCCAGCACGGTCTGGCGGTAGTCGGCCACCGATTCCTCCAGCGCAGCTTCGGCACGGGTGACGGCGGCACGGTTGCGTCCACCGTCGAACAGCGGCAGGGACAGCACTGCGTTGGTCAGCCAGCTGCGTGCGCTCCACTGGAAGAGGTCCCGGAGCTCGTAAGACGCGAACCCGCCGTTGGCCGTCAGTGTCAGCGCCGGGAACAGCGCGGCCTTCGTCTGTCCAAAACGGGCGGTGGCCGCCATCATGCGAGCCTGTGCGGCGGCCACGTCGGGGCGGCGCTCCAGAAGGGCAGAGGGCAGCCCGGCGGGCACCTGCGGCACACTGGCATCGGCCGGCAGTGGAGCTGCTGCCAAGCTGAAGGCAGCAGGCGCCTGGCCCAGCAGCAGGGCCAACGCATGCTCTGTGCGGGCCCGCTCGCCGCGCTGGGCGTGCAAGTCGGTCTGGGTGGTGGCCAGTTCCGTGCGGGCGCGTGCCACGTCCAGTTCTGACACATCGCCCGCGGCGAAGCGGCGTTGCGCCAGCTGCAGGCCTTGTTCGCGCAGCGACACCGTCTGCGTCAGCAGGGCGACTTCGGCGTCCAGGGTGCGCAACTGGAAATACGCCTGTGCCACATCGGCTTGCAAGGCGAGCAAGACAGAGCGGTGGTTGGCCTGTGAGGCCAGGGCATCGGCCTCGGCGGCCTGGACGCCGTTGGCCACGCGCTGGAAGAGGTCGACCTCGTAGCTGGCCGTGAGCCCGGCGCGCCAGAGGTTGGTGGGGGCGAAGGTGCGGTCGGCGGCGAGGCCACGCTCGGCCGCGGTGGGCTTTTGGCGGGCCACGCTGGTGTTGATGCCGAGTTGGGGCAGGCGGTCGGCCTGGCTGCTGCTGAGCAGGGCGCGGGCGGCCTTGACCCGGGCTGCGGCCACGGCCAGGCCGGGGTTGGCGGCCTCGGCCTGCTGTTCCAGTTGGTTGAGCGTGGCATCGCCAAAGGCTTCCCACCAGGCGCCGCGGGCTAGTGCCTCGGACGGCTCGGCAGGCTTCCAGCGGCTGCTGTCCACGGCGGGTTGGACGGCAGCCTGGGCCTGGTCGGCGGCTTGTGCTGCGGCCAGCGCAGGGGCCTCTTTGTAGGCCGCGGGCACGGCCAGGCGGGCGTCAGGCAGGGCCGGTGCGGTGTTGCAGCCGGCCAGCACGAGGGTGGCCAACACGGCCGCTGCCGTGGCGGTGATGGCGTGTGTGCGCTGGCGGAGGGGTGTCGATGGTGACGTCGATGGTGACGTCAATGGCGACGCCACGGCGCCTCGGGACAGGGAAGGGGAGTGGGTCATGGTGCCTCCGGAGCGGGCAGGTCGTGGGCGGCTACGGTGGTCGTGGCGGCAGGCTGGCTGCCCTCCAGCTTCACGGCCAGCTTGCGCAGCAGCACGTAGAACACGGGGGTGAGGAAGAGGCCGAACAGCGTCACACCCAACATGCCGGAGAACACGGCCACGCCCATGGCATGGCGCATCTCCGCGCCGGCGCCGGTGGACAGCACCAGGGGCACCACGCCCATGATGAAGGCGATCGACGTCATCAGGATGGGGCGCAGACGCAGCTTGCTGGCTTCCAACGCGGCTTCGACGATGCCGCGGCCGTGGTGCTCCAGCTCGCGAGCGAATTCCACGATCAGGATCGCGTTCTTCGCCGACAGGCCGACCAGCACGAACAGCGCGATCTGCGTGAAGATGTTGTTGTCGCCGTGCGTGAGGTAAACACCGGCCAGCGCGCACAGGATGGACATCGGCACGATCAGGATCACGGCCAGCGGCAGCGTCCAGCTTTCGTACTGCGCGGCCAGCACCAGGAAGACCAGCAGCACGCACAGCGGGAACACGTAGACCAGGGTGTTGCCTGCCAGGATTTCCTGGTAGGTCAGGTCGGTCCACTCGATGCCCACGCCCTTGGGCAGCACCTCGGCGGCGATGCGCTCCATCGCTGCCTGGGCCTGGCCGGAAGACACGCCGGGGGCCGGGCCACCGTTGATGTCGGCCGAGACGTAGGCGTTGTAGCGCTGCACGCGGTCAGGCCCGTACGAATCCGACATCTTCAGCAGGCTGCCCAGCGGGATCATCTCGCCGGAGTTGCTGCGCACCTTGAGGTTGGCGATGCTGTCAGGCGAGGCGCGGTAGGGCGCGTCCGCCTGCACCACGACCTGGAAGGTGCGGCCGAACTTGTTGAAGTCGTTCGTGTAGAGCGAGCCCAGGTTGATCTGCAGGGTGTTGAAGATGCTCGAGAGCGGCGCACCCAACTGCTTGGCCTTGGTGCGGTCCACGTCGGCGAACAGCTGCGGCACGTTGATCTGGTAGCTGCTGAACACGCCGGCCAGCTCGGGCGTCTGCCAGGCCTTCATCTGCAGGGCTTGGGTGGCTTTGAAGAGCTCGTCATAGCCCACGTTGCCGCGGTCTTCCACGAACAGCTTGAAGCCGCCGATGGTGCCCAGGCCATTCACCGCCGGGGGCGGGAAGACCATGATGAAGGCGTCCTGGATGGCGCCCAGGCGCTTGTTGACCTCGGCCGCGATCTCGTTGCCCGACAGGCCAGGGCCCTTGCGCTTGGCGAAGTCGTCCAGCGTGTAGAACACGATGCCGGCGTTGGGCGCGTTGGTGAAGCCGTTGATTGACAGGCCGGGGAAGGCCACGGCGCTGGCCACCCCGGGAACGGACTTGGCGATGTCCGTCATGCGGCGGATGACCGCATCGGTGCGGTCCAGCGAGGCCGCGTCGGGCAGCTGGGCAAAGCCCACGAGGTACTGCTTGTCCTGTGCCGGCACGAAGCCCGAGGGCACGGCCTTGAACACGAAGAAGGCACCCACGCACAGCAGCAAGTACACGCCCATGGTGGCGGCCTTGTGGCTCAAGGTGCTGCCCACGCCGCCTTGGTAGCGGTGCGAGGCGCGGTCAAAGACGCGGTTGAAGCGTTTGAAGAAACCACCCAGGGCCCAGTCCATGGCGCGCGAGAGGCGATCCTTCGGCGCGTCGTGCGGCTTGAGCAGCGCGGCGGCCAGGGCCGGCGACAGCGTCAGCGAGTTGAAGGCCGAGATCACGGTCGAGATGGCGATGGTCAGCGCGAACTGGCGGTAGAACTGCCCCGTCAGGCCCGACACATAGGCGATGGGCACGAACACGGCACACAACACCAGCGCGATGGCGATGATGGGCCCGGACACCTCCTTCATGGCCTGGATGGTGGCCTCGCGCGGGCTCAAGCCGTTGGCAATGTTGCGCTCGACGTTCTCCACCACCACGATGGCGTCGTCCACCACGATGCCGATGGCCAGCACCAGGCCGAACAGCGACAGCGTGTTGATCGAGAAGCCAAAGGCCAGCAGCACGGCGAAGGTGCCCACAATGGACACGGGCACGGCCAGCAGCGGGATCAGCGAAGCGCGCCAGGTTTGCAGGAAGACGATGACCACCACGACCACCAGGGCCACGGCTTCGATCAGCGTCTTGATCACGGCCTCGATGGACGCGCTAACGAACTGCGTGGGGTCGTAGACGATGTCGAAATCGACGTCGGCTGGGAAGTCCTTCTTGAGCTCGGCCATGAGCTTGCGCACGTCGGCCGACAGTTGCAGCGCGTTGGCGTTCGGCGCCTCGAAGATGCCCATGCCGATGGCCGGCTTGTTGTTGAGCAGCGAGCGCAGCGCGTACTGATTGGCGCCCAGCTCGATGCGGGCCACGTCACGCAGGTGCGTGATGCCGCCGTCGGCGTTCGTCTTGACGATGATGTTGCCGAACTCTTCCTCGGTCTGCAGTCGGCCCGAGGCGTTCACCGACAGCTGGAACGGCGCCTTGGTGTCGGGCGGCGCGCCGATCACACCGGCAGCCACCTGCACGTTCTGCTCGCGGATGGCGGCCACCACATCGCTGGCCGTCAGGTTGCGCTGGGCCACCTTTTGCGGGTCCAGCCAGATGCGCATGGCGTAGTCACCCGCCCCGAACACCTGCACATCGCCCATGCCGCTCAGGCGCGCCAGGCGGTCCTTCACGTTGAGCGTGGCGTAGTTGCGAAGGTAGACGTCGTCGTAGCTGCCTTTGGGCGACAGCAGGTGCACCACCATGGTCAGGTTGGGCGAGCTCTTGATGGTCGTCACGCCGATCTGGCGCACTTCCTCGGGCAGGCGCGGCAAGGCGCGCTGCACGCGGTTCTGCACCTGGGTCTGGGCCTGGTCCACGTCCGTGCCGATCTTGAAGGTCACGGTCAGGGTCAGGCTGCCATCGGTGGTGGCTTGCGAGGACATGTAAAGCATGTTCTCGACACCGTTGATCTGCTCTTCCAGCGGCGCGGCCACGGTTTCGGCGATCACCTTGGGGTTGGCGCCAGGGAACTGCGCGCGCACCACCACGGAGGGCGGCACCACTTCCGGGTACTCGGAGACGGGCAGGCGCAGGATGGCGATCGCACCTGCGATGAAGATGAGGATGGACAGCACAGCCGCGAAAATCGGCCGGTCCACAAAGAAGCGTGAGAAGTTCATGGTGTGGGCCTCACTGGGCTGCGCTGGCGGCGGATGCTGCAGCGGCGGAACTTGCGGATCCGGCCGGGCCGCTCATGGGCACGACTTGGGGTGCCAGGGGCGCGCCGGGGCGCACGCGTTGCAGGCCATCGACGACGACGCGTTCGCCGGCCTTCAGGCCCGCGGTGATCACGCGCAAATCGCCGACCTGGGTACCCAGTTGCACCGGGCGGTAGGCGGGCAAGTTTTTGTCATCGACCACCCAGACGAACTTGCGGTTCTGGTCGGTGCCGATGGCGCGCTCGGCCACCAAGGCCGACGGGGCGCCAGCTTGGTTGTCGTTGCCGATCTGGACCTTGGCGAACAAGCCGGGCGTGAGCAGGCCGTCCTTGTTGTCCACCACGGCGCGCATGCGCACGCTGCCGGCCTGCGGGTCGATCTGGTTGTCCACGAACTCCAGGCGGCCTTCGTGCGGGAAGCCATCCTCGTTGGCCAGGCCCAAGCGCACCTTCAGCGCCTTGGGGTTGCTGCGAGCCAGCTTGCCCACCTGCAGAAAGGTGCCTTCGTCGCCATTGAAGCTCACGTACGTCGGGTTGGCCGACACCAGCGTGGTCAGCACCGTGTTGCCGTCCACCAGGTTGCCGGTGGTGACTTCGGCCTTGCCAACGCGGCCGTCGAAGGGCGCGCGCACCTGCGTCCACTCCAGGTTCAGTCGGGCCGATTGCAGCGAGGCCTTGTCGGCACGGGCGGCGGCTTCCAGCTGGCGGGCGCTGGACTGGCGCTCGTCGTGGTCGCGCTGGGCGATGGCGTTGTCGGCCAGCAGGCGCTGGGCGCGCACCAGCTCGGCCTGGGCCAGCTCGGCCTTCAGTTGCGAGCTGGCGGCCGCAGCTTCCAGTCGCGCGACTTCGGCTTGGTAGGGGCGAGGGTCGATCACGAAGAGCACGTCGCCCTTGCGCACCAGGGCGCCAGGTTGCAGGCGCACTTGCTCGACGGTGCCGGCCACGCGTGGGCGCAGTTGGGCGCGCTCGATGGCTTCGATCACGCCGGAGAAGCTCCGTTCTTGCGTGACCTGGCGCGTGATGACCTCGGCCACGCTCACGGGTGCGGCCTGCGGTGCTTGCGGGGCTGCGGCTTGAGCGGCTTGTTCTTTGCCGCAGCCGCTCAAGCTCAGGGCGGCTGCGCTCAGGGCGCCGATGGCGAGCGCCCGGGCTGTGAAACGCAGGCGGCTCGCGCCGGCCACGCTGGCGTTGGTGTGGCGGGTGGGGCGTGGGGTGAGGGTCATGGTTGGGCTCCCTTGGCGGATGTGGCTGTGGCGTTGGCGGGTTCGGATGAGGGGGCGTTCTCGCCGAGCTCGGCCATGAAGCGTTTCATGGCCAGGATGCAGGGGTCGTCGGCAGTGATCTCGCAGCGGTCTTGGTTGTCCTTGACGTCGGCGGGGGGCAGGGCGACGTCGCGGGCCACGTTGCCGGCTTGGCGCAGCTTGTCGGCATAGGCCACGGCCTCATCGGCCAGCGGGTCGCCCTCGGTGTGGAAGATCAGTGCCGGAGGCAGTGCGCCCAGCCGACTCGCCTTGAGCGGGCTGGCATAAGGGTGCAAGCGGTCGGCCGGGCGGGGCAGGTAGCGGCGGTAGCTGTCTGCCAGGTTGCGTGCCAGCTCGCCACCGTCCTGGTTGTCACCGGCACAGCGCATGGAATGGCAGCCCAGGCTGGCATCGAGCATGGGCATCACCAGAATCTGCCCTGCCAGCGGCGGGCCATGGCGGTCCCGGCTGACCAGGGCCGACACGGCCGCCAGGTTGCCGCCGGCCTCCACGCCACCCACGAACAGGTGCGTGCCCCTCCAACCCAGCTGGCGCTTGTGCGCGCTGACCTGTCCCAGTACCGCGTGGGCGTCCTCAACGGCGGCGGGGAAGGGGCGCTCGGGCGCCAGGGCGTAACTCGGCGCCAGCACGTGGACCTCGCAGGCATCGGCCACCACGCGCAGGCAGTGGTTGGCTTCTTCCAGGTCATCGACGACGAAGCCGCCTGGGTGGAAGAACACCAACAGGCTGCCGCAGCCCATCGGGTGGGCTGGTGACTTGTACAACTTGAGGTGCAAGGGGCCGCTGTGGCCTGGCCAGTCGAACTGGGCATCGGCCGAGGCCTGTGGACTTGTCGCGTGGGGGGCGGGGGACATGGCGAGATCGCAAGTGAGAACGTCTTGCGTCACACTTTATTGATTTTCATTTGTTCAATAAACTCTTGAAAATCGAAATCACTGTTCATGGGTCTGAACAATGGACAAGCTCAAGGCCTTCGAAGCCTTCGTCAAGGTGGTGGACACCGGCGGCTTCACCCGTGCTGGCGAGGCCTTGGGCATGCCCAAAGCGACCGTCTCCACCCTGGTGCAGGAACTGGAGGCCCAACTCGGCACCCGGCTGCTGCACCGATCCACCCGGCGCGTCACCTTGACGGCCGATGGCGCGGTCTATTACGAGCGCTGCGTGCAGGTGCTCGACGATGTGCGCGAGGCCGACGAGTCCGTGTCGTCCCGCCAGGGCGCGCCCAGCGGGCGCTTGCGCGTCGACATGACCTCCGCCATGGCGCGCTACCTGGTGCGCGAAGCGGTGCCCGAATTCTTGCGTCGCCACCCAGGCATCGCCCTGGAACTCGGTTGCACAGACCGTCCCATCAACCTCGTCAACGAGGGCGTGGACTGCGTCATCCGGGTGGGCGCCATCCAGGATTCGGCCATGGCGGCCCGGCGCATTGGCTCCATGCGCTTCCTGACCTGCGCGGCGCCCTCTTACCTGGCGGCGCACGGCACACCGACGCACCCCCGGGAGCTCTCAAACCACCGCTGGCTCAACTACTTCGACGGCAGCGGCGTGGTCAGTTGGGACTTCACCCAGGGTGGCGAGCGGCTGACGCTGAAGTTCGACGGCGGCCTCGCCCTCAACGATTCCAACGTCTACGAGGACGCGTGCGTGGCCGGCCTGGGCGTGGGGCAACTGCCCGCCTTCCTGGTGGAGTGGCACGCCCGTGCTGGCCGCCTCGTGCCCCTGCTGCCCGATTGGCAGGCCGAGTCCTTTCCCGTTCACGCGGTCTACCCGTCCAACCGGCACCTGTCCACCAAAGTGCAGGCCTTCGTGGAGTGGATCGCCGAGGTCTTCGAGGCGATGCCCGCCCTGCGGCGCTGACACCGCGCCACGGGCTCAGCCCCGGCCGCCCTGACCGGCCTGACCGGCCTGTCGGCGCTGCAACTCACAGAACAGGCCAGACTGGTCCAGATCGGCCATGCCGTGGGCGGCGGCATCAGCGTACAGCGCTGCCAAGGCCTGGGTGATGGGCGCATCAAAGTGCATCTCGCCAGCCGTGTGCAAGGCATTGCGCAGGTCCTTGAGCTGGATGGCCAGCGAGCCGCGCTTGGCGAAGTCGCCCTCGACCATGCGTTGGCCATGCACCTCCAGAATGCGGCTTTCTGCGAAGCCACCGCGCAGCGCCTCACGCACCTTGGCCGGATCGGCGCCGCCGCGCTCGACCAGCAGCAGCGCCTCGGCGACCGCACCGATGGTGATGCCCACGATCATCTGATTGGCCAGCTTTGCCAATTGCCCGGAGCCTGCCGGGCCGACGTGCACAGGCCGCCCCAGCACCGACAGCACGGGCACAGCCGCGTCGAAGTCGGCCGCGTCGCCACCCACCATGATGGCCAGCGTGCCGGCTTGCGCACCCAGTGTGCCGCCAGAGACCGGCGCGTCCAGCACGCGCACGCCGCGTCGTGCCAGTTCGCGCGCGTGAGCCTGGGCTTGCGCCGGCAGGATGGAGCCCATGTCGATGAACAGGCTGCCGGCGCGCATGGCCTCGGCCGCCACAGCACCGCATTCCGCCGGCTCGAACACCACCTGGCGCACCACCTCGCCGTTGTCCAGCATGGTGATGACGACGTCGGCCTGCGCCACCGCTGCCGCGGGTGTGTCGGCCACCTGAGCGCCATCGGCGGCCAGTGCCTCGGCCTTGCTGCGCGTGCGGTTCCAGACCGTGACGGTGTGCCCGGCCTGGAGGAGACGGCGGGCCATGGGCTGGCCCATCAGGCCGCAGCCCAGGAGGGCGATGTGTGCGATGGCTTTGTCGGTGGTGTTGGCAGTTGGGGCCGAGGTGCGCTGCATGCGGAGGAGGCCGCAAACGCGGCAGGGATTCCGGAGTTGGCGTATTGTCTTGCAAGCAACACACGGGCGTGCGGTTGGCAGTGGCCCGTGCGAAATGCCACGGCTTTCGTGGAAACCCCAGGTGGATCCCTCGTTTGAAGGACAGCCACGTGCTGGAATTTCAGCGAACATCGAGACATCGGACGCGCTGTGCCCATTTGGCGCAGGTGGTCCGTCAATCACTCACACACACATGGTCGACATCCTCGCTCCGGGTTTGCTGGACGGCGCCGCGTTGAACACCGCGGTGCTGCACGCGCTTGACCAACTCGGCGTGGGCGTCCTGGTCAAAGACCTCGCCTCCGGCCGCTACGACATCGCCAACGCTGTTGCCGCGCGGCTGCTGGGCCTGGAAGGCCGAGAGCTGGTTGGCGCCCAAGACGCGGATCTGTTCGATGCCACCGTGGCCGTTGTGCTGCGTGCTGCAGATCTGCAGGCCAAGGCCACACCAGGCGGTGCATTGTCTGAGCACAAGCTGGAGCTGGCCGGCGGTCGCCGCGAGTTCACAACCTGGCGCCAGGCGTTCTCTCCTGAAGAGGGCGTCAGCAAGCTCGTGTCCGTGTGGCAGGATGTCACCGAAGCTCGACGGCGCGAAACCCAGCTGCAGGGCGCGCTGGCCCAGCTCGAGCAACAGCAAAAGGCCAACGAAAACCTTCGGCGTGACGTCGAGGGCAGCCAGGTGCGCGATGCGCTCTCGGGCCTTTACCACCGCGCCCACTTCGAAGAACAACTGTGCCGCGAGGCGGACCTCTCCAGCCGTGAACAACGCGAATTCGCGTTGGTGGCCATCGCCGTGGACAACATGGACGAGATCCGCCAAAACCATGGCCTGGAGGGCTGTGAGCGGGTGATCGAGTCCCTGGGCCGCCTGCTGCGCGCGGGCACCCGCGCCATGGACGCGCCTTGCCGCCTGGGCGGTGACCGCTTTGTGGTGCTGCTCTCTGGCGTCGGCCTGGCCACAGCACACTCGCGCATGGAACAACTGCGCCGCCAATGTGCCCAGCACATCGTGGCGCACAACGGCCAGCCCATCCCTTTCACCGTGAGCATGGGCGTGGCCAGTTTCCCGCACACCGCGGGTCTGGTGGATGAGCTCATGCGCAGCGCCGACCGTGCGCTGGCCGGGGCCCGCGAAAAGGGCGGTAACCGCATCGTGCTGGCCAGCATCCAGTTCACACCGGCAAACTGAGGGCGCTTGCCGCCCGCGCAGCCAAACGAAAAGGCCACCCTTGGGTGGCCTTTGTCTTGCAGGCTGTGTCTCTGTGCAACCGCCTGCGGGCCGTTGCCGATCCGCAGGCGCCGAGCAGCCAGCGCTGATCAGTAGGTCGTCGGTGCCGGGGGCGCGACGGTGAAGGTGTAGCCTTGGCCCGGGCCGGACATCAGCGAGGTGATGATCGACGAGGTCAGGCAACCCTTGATCTTCGGGAAGGTGGTGGTGCCCGTGAAAGTCAGGCCACCGGAGCCCATGGCCGAGACTGGGCCGTCGAAGTTCAGCGGCAGCACGACCGGGGTTTCGGTGGTGCACGAGCCCACGCCGATGCCGTCCAGCGACGTGATGGTGATGTTCACGCTCGTCGAGCCGTGGATGTGCAGCTGGCCGGAGGTGTCGAGCGAGACAGTGCCCGAGGGCGCACCCACCTGGGTGATGCGCAGGCCCACCTTCGTCGGGATGCCCACCACCTTCAGCGTGGTGCTGAAGTCGGGCACCGCGAGCGTGCTGTTGCTCAAGGCGTTGCGAGTGATGTTGGCGTCGCTGCTGAAGTTCGCACCGCTGGGCAGCGTCACGACCTGGTTCTGCATGGTCGCCAGCGTCATGGTGCCGGTCAGGTTCCACTTGGCCAGGGACACCACGAAGTCACCGCCGCCCGGGTTGGCGGTGGAGGTCGGCGCGGCGGTCAGCGACAGGCAGCTGCCCATGGTCGATTTGCCGCTGAAGCGGTCGTTCATCCAGCTCAGCACTGTGGGGGCGGCCTGGAACTGCGTGGCGATGTGCTCGCTGGGGTAAACGCCAAAGGTCACGTTGCTGAACTTGCCGCAGTACGATTTCTTCAACGCGACCGCCTGGTCGATGGGGATGAACTCGTCGGCGCGGCCGTGGTACTGGTAGAGCGGCACCGACAGCTTGGCGCCGCCGAGGTTCTGGGCGGTCAAGGCCTGTTTCACCGAGGGGATGCCCTGCAGCTGCGTCAACGTCTGGTTGCCGACGGTGAACTCCGACAGCTTGCGGTTCATCAAGTCGAACAGGGCCTCGAACACGCACTCGTTCTTGCCGCGCTCGATCGTGACCTTGCCGTTGTCGTTGGCCAGGTCGTTGATGGGGATGAGGTCGGGGTATTGGGTGGCCAGACCGACGACACCTGCCAGCAGGAAGGACGAGCCCGCACTGCCATCGAGGTAGTTGGAAGTGCGGATGAAGTCGGCAGGCACGCCGCCAGCGGCCACGCCCTTCACGTTGAGTTCGGGTGCGTAGGTCGGCTGGAGCTGCGCTGCCCAGGCCGAGCTTTGGCCACCCTGCGAATAGCCCCAGATGCCCACGGGGTTGCTCAGGCTCAGGCCCGCACCCGGGATTTGCGCGGCGGCCCGCACGATGTCGAGCACGGCGTGGCCTTGCGAGGCGCCGGCCAGGTAGGTGGGGGTGGCGCCGGTGGTGTAGCCCTGGTAGTCGCTCACCAGCACGGCATAGCCGGCCTTCAGCGCCGCCACGATGTTGGCGTTTTCGTAATCGGTGCCGGCTGCCATTTGCTGCGAGGGGGCGCAGCGCTGGGCCAGGCCATGCGTGCCCACGGCGTAGCTGATCACGGGGCGTGCGCCGGTGCCGGTCCAGGGCGTTGTGGGCACCAGCACCGTGCCCGTCACCACGTCGGCGGCGTTGCGCGCGTCGGTGGAGCGGTACATCACGTTCCAGGCGCTCAGCGCGGGCGCATTGGTGCCCAGCGTCACGCTGGTGGGGCGGTAGGAAATCAGATCGCCGTTGTTGCCCGCTGGGATGGGGTTGGGCGCGGTGTAGAAGGCCGAGCCGGCCGGGCCCAGCACGGGGGCAGCGAAGGCGCTGGCGCAGCACAGGGCCACGGCGGAAAGGCTGTAGCGGGTACAGCGGGCGAGTTGATGGCGTTTCATGTGTCGGTCTCCGTTGGTGGATGGACACAGTGTCTGGCGCCGGCGCCGGGCGTGACCATGCAAAAGCCCCTCGATCGCGGCATGCCGCCACGCCGATGAGGGGCGAAGTGCTGAATGGTTACGCCGGTGAGGTTAGGCAGCAACCCGCGGCAAAGGCTGTTCGTGCGGTGGGGAGTGCACCGGCCAAAGAAAACGGCCAGACCCTGCGAAGGTGTCTGGCCGTGGGGCATGAGAGGTCCGCCGGAAACTGGTTGCCGCATTCCTGAACCCAGGGGATTCAGGTGGGCGAGGTCAGCAGCACTTCGGGTTCATCTGACGCGAGACGATCACACCAGTGAGCGATGTTCCAAGCCCTGGCTCAAAGAGCATCGGTTCAAGGAAATAAAAACAACCACGAACCCGACGGACGCTTTCATTCTACGGCGTGGCGCCACGCGTGGGCGAGAAATTGCGCCGATGTCGCCCCGTTTCACAGGGCTTTGTGACCGACCACGCCAGGCTGTCGCGGTGCGCGGTTCACAGCTCAAATCAGGTGGCCGTCCTGGCCCAGGGTTTGGTCGAGCCGCGCAATGAGTTGGTCGATGTAGGCCGCGTCTGCAGGAGGCACGTCGGCGGTGCTGCTGCTGGCGGACACCGTGGGGGGCGTGGCGGCGGGTTGCCGCTCGCTCAGGACATACGCCAGGTTGAGCGCGGCCAGCACCGCGATGCGCTCACGGGCCTTGAGTTTGCCGCTGTCGCGGATGGCGCACATTTCGCGGTCCACCTGGGCCACGGCTTCGCGCAGCCGTGCCTCGCCGCCGTCGGGGCAGCCCAGGCGGTAGCTCTGGCCCATGATGGAGACTTCGATCTGGTTCATGCGGCTCAAGCGTCAGGGTTGGCGGGGCGAGCGTCGTCCGAGACCTCGGGTTCGTCGGCTTGCGCGTCCGTGTCAGGGGGCAGGGCAGTGGCGGGCAGCGGCAGCTTGTCGAGCAAGGCGTCGATGCGGCCTCGCGCGGCGGCCAGTCGCGCACGCAGGGAATCCCGTTCCTGGGTGATCACGGTGACTTGCTGGGCCAGCAACGCGTTGGTGCGCCGCAGCTCCTCGTGGCGCAGCAGGAGCCGTTCGATGCGGTCGGTGAGTTCGTCGATTCTGGACATGGGGCGCGGCCCGCTGGTGCGTCGGCAAGGGCGCCTGACGTGGCCAGATTGTAGGCTTGCGCAGGGTGGTGGGGTGCCCCAGCGTAGAATCCGCCCGTTGGTGCTCGCGCCGGTGTTCCGCCGGTGCAGTTAAACGGGAAGCAAGAGGGCCTGCGCATCGCCGATGCCAGCCCGACTTGCGCTGCCCCCGCAACGGTCGGCGGTCGAGCCGTGCAGTGTTTTCGCATGCTGCATGCGCTCCGCTTGTGTGCTTCAGCCACTGGGCCCTTGGGCCTGGGAAGGTTTCACAGGTTGCATCGCCCAGCCCGGATACCGGCCAGCAAGGGGCCCGATGGCAGAGATGCCGCCGGGCCATGTCGCCCATGGCCTGCGGGGATGCTGGCTCGGGCTTTTGCCTGTCTGTTTCAATCATGTTTTTCCAGAACTCGGTGCGTTTGGCACCTGGGGTGCGCTCGGCCGTGGCCGTGGCGTGTGGTGTGGTGGCTGCCTTGTCGTGGGGCGCGGCTTGGGCCGATGAGGTCGACCCGGTGGTGGTGTCGGCCAGCCGGATGCCGCAGTTGCTGCGCACGGCGCCCATCGGTGCGACGGTCATCACGTCCGAGCAGATCGAGCGCTCGGGCGTGGCCGATGCCAACGAGGCCATCCGCAAGCTGGGTGGCGTGCCGGCCCGCGCGGACCTGTTCAACGGCCGCGAGAACAAGCTGGACCTGCGCGGCTTTGGCGATGCGGCATCCTCGAACATCGTGGTGCTGGTGGACGGCATCCGTGTCAGCGAAAACGAGGGCATTGCCGCCCGCCTGAGCGCGATCCCGCTGGAGCGCATCGACCGCATCGAGATCGTGCGCGGCAGCAGCAGCGTGATGTGGGGCGAGGGCGCCTCGGCCGGTGCGATCAACGTGATCCTCAAGCAGCCGGAGGGTGCACGCGATGGCGCCGCGGTGACCTCGGGGCGCGTGCAGGCGGCGGTGGCTTCGTTCGGTGGGCACGAACTCGGCGTCAGTGGCGAGCACAGCGTCGGCCCCTGGGTGCTGGACGCTGCTGTGAAACGCGTGCGCGACGGCGGCTGGCGCGAGAACGCCGAGTACCGCCAGGATGTGGGCAGCTTCGGTGCGCAATGGCGTGCGCAGGATGTGCGTGCCGCTTTCCGCGTGCAGCACGAGGACCAGGCCTCGCGCTTGCCGGGCGACCTGAGCGTCGAGGAGTTCCGCCAACGGCCACGCAGCACCAACAAGCCCAACGACTACGCCAATGCCGGTGAAACGCGCTACACGGCGCAACTGGCCTGGCAGGCCAGTTCGGCCTGGGCGCTGCAGCTGGATGCGGGCAAGCGCGAGCGCACATCGGCTTCGCGGTACGTGTCTTTTGGTGGCGACGAAGTGCGCAGCAACAGCCAGCAATCGCAGTTGACGCCGACCGTGCGTTACGCGCAGGCTCTCTCGGGCGTGGACGTGAAGGCCGTGTCCGGCGTGGACCTGCAGGACTGGCGCTTCGACAAAACCGGCAGCCGTGGCCTGGAGACGGGCAGCCAGCGCAACCGCGCCTTCTTCGTGCATGGCGATGCGGCCTTGCCCACGGCGACGCGCATCAGCACCGGCTGGCGCAGCGAGACCGTCAACAAAGTGGGCGACTATCCCGGCGGTGACTTCAGCCCAGCGACCAAGTACGACCGCGACGACCACCTCTACGCCAGCGAACTGGGCCTGAGCCAGACGGTGCTGCCGGGCTGGCAGGTGTATGGCCGTGCGGCGACCTCGTACCGCCAGGCCAACATCGACGAGAACCGCCTGACGCCCAACCAGGGCCCGCTGCGTCCGCAGCGCAACAGCGACCGTGAAATTGGCGTGAAGTGGGCGGAGGGGGCGCAATCGGCCACGGTGCGCTACTTCACACAGAAGACGCGCGATGAAATCGCCTACGACATGCTGGTCGGCGCCAACACCAACATCGACCCGACACAGCGCAAGGGCGTGGAGGCCGAAGGCCGCTGGCAGGCCACGCAGCGTGTGAGTGTGTCCGCCGTGGTGCAGCAACTCACCGCGCGTTTCCGCGAAGGTCCGAACGCGGGCAAGGAGATGGTGCTGGTGGCGCCGCGCTCGGCCACGCTGCGTGCGGGCTGGCGTATCGACGACCACCATACGCTGGACGCGGGCCTGCAGTTCCTGGCCGCATCCCGCTACAGCGGCGATGAAAGCAACGGTTGCACGATGCGCGTGCCTTCGTCCACGCTGCTGGACGCGCGCTATGCCTGGTCGGACCGCGACTGGACCGTGGCAGTGAGTGGCACCAACCTCACCGACCGCCGTGGTTTCGACTACGGTTACGCTTACACCCTAGACGGCTCGCCTCTGTGCAGCGGCAGCGCCATGGTCACGGGGGTGTACCCCTACGCCGGTCGCAGCCTGAAGCTCGCGATCACGCGCCGCTTCTGACGCAGGCGTTCACAGCTTTGTTGTTCCCATGAGCCCACACCACCTCATCCTCGGCGGCCAGCGCAGCGGCAAGTCGCGTCACGCCGAGCGGCTGGCGCAGGCCTGGCTGCAGCGCTCGCCGCAGCACGGGGTGACGGTGGTGGCCACGGCCATGGCCTGCGATGACGAGATGCGCGCGCGCATCGACCGCCACCGGCTGGATCGCCCGGCAGGCTTTGAGGTGGTCGAGGCGCCACGGGACCTGGCCGGTGCTTTGCGCAGCCTGAGCGATGGGCATGGCATGCACGACGCACAGCGTCTTGTCATCGTCGATTGCCTGACGCTGTGGGTCACCAACCTGCTGATGCCGGTGTATGCGGGGGCTGCCGAAGCCAATGCCGCTGCCGTTGTCGTGTGGCACACCTGGGCGCAAGCGCGTTCAGACCTGCTGGCGACGCTGCGCGAGCGCGAGGGCCCGGTGCTGCTGGTCTCCAACGAGATCGGCATGGGCGTGATTCCCATGGGTGCCGAGGCGCGCCGTGTGGTCGACGAATTGGGGCGCCTGCACCAGGACGTGGCCCAGTGCTGCGGCCTCGTCACCCTGATGGTGGCTGGCCAGCCTTTCACCCAAAAGGTGCAGCGGTGGGACTGAGGCGCCGCACTGGTCTGTCGGCACGGGCGCCTTTGGCCTGCTGCGCCGTGCTGGTGTCGGCGGTGTTCGCCGCGCAGGCTGGACCGATCACCGTCGTGGACGATGGCGGCACCACGGTTGCCTTGCAGGCATCGCCTCAGCGCATCGTGTCGCTGCTGCCGTCCTTGACCGAATCGGTGTGCGCACTCGGTGGCTGTGCTCGCTTGGTGGCAACCGACCGCTGGTCCAACTGGCCGGCGCGCGTGGCGGCGCTGCCCAAGCTCGGTGGGCTGGAAGATGCCCATGTGGAGCGCATCGTGGCCATGCGCCCTGACCTGGTCTTGCTGGCGCCAGCGTCGCGCCTGGGTGGGCGCCTGCGCAGCCTGGGTCTGCCCGTGGCCGAGCTGGATGCCACCGAGCTTGGGCAGGTGCGGCGCGTGTTGGAGAAGGTGGCAGCGCTGATGGGGGAGCCGCAGGCCGCGGGCGCGCAGTGGCAGCGCATGCAGGCGGAGCTCCGGGCGGCGCGCGAGGCGGTGCCGGAGCGCGCGCGGGGCACCGCGGTGTACGTGGAGGTGAGCAGTGCGCCGTACGCGGCGTCTGAGTCGTCCTACATCGGTGAGTTGCTGGCGCAACTGGGCGCAGGCAACGTGGTGCCCGCCGCATTGGGGCCTTTCCCAAAGTTGAACCCGGAGTTCGTGGTGCGAGCGCGGCCGGCACTCATCGTGGTGTCGGCAGACGATCGCCAAAGCCTGACGCAGCGCCCTGGTTGGGCCGCGTTGACGGCCGTGCGGCAGGGCCGCATTTGCGCTTTGCCTCCTGCTGACATGGACGTGTTGTCGCGACCGGGTCCGCGTGTCGGTCAGGCCGCGATGGTGCTGGCGCGCTGCCTGCGGGAGCACGCCGTGCCTGTCGCTGAAGCGCCAGCCGCACCCGCACGGTAAGCGGTGGTGGCCCGATGACGCCTCGGCCTTCTGTCTCATCTGCGCGCCCCAAGGCGCGGCTTGGCGGCGCCTTGCTGTCGGCCCTCGTGGTGGTCTTGGCGCTGGTGCTGTGCACGTGGGGGCTGGGCATGGGCGCCGATGGATGGCAGGCGCCATGGCAGGCGTGGGTTGACCCGGGTCAGCGCGCCATTCTGCTGGACATCCGTGCGCCGCGAACCCTCGGTGCCTTCCTCGTGGGCGCCTTGCTGGGCTTGGGTGGCGCCGTGGCGCAAGGCCTGTTCCGCAACCCGCTGGCCGAGCCGCATCTGTTGGGCAGCGCCTCGGGAGCGGGCCTCATCATGGCGCTGGCATGGTCTGTGGGCGGTGCATGGGGGGGTGGCCTGCTGGCGCGCCTGGGTCTGACCGTGCTTGCCTTCGTCGGGGCTGTGGGCGGCGTCGTCTTGACCTTGCTGCTCGCGCGCGGCGCGGCCCACACCCTTCGCCTGCTGCTGGCCGGCGTGGTGGTGGGGGTGGTGCTGGGGGCGCTCACGCAGTGGCTCATGCTGTGGTCGGCCGAGGCTTGGCGGGCCATGCAGGCTTTCATGCTGGGCAACACCGCTTTGCTCGGCTGGGACGCTTGCGCGCTGTTGGGTGCCATGTGGTTGCTGACCCTGCCGCTGGCGTTGGCCATGTCCCGCGTGCTGGACGCCCTCGCTTTGGGCGAGGACACGACCCGCAGCCTGGGGGTGCCGCTTGGCCTCGCACGTGGCGTGCTGGTGGCCGTGCTGGCTGCCACCACAGCGGCGGCCGTGGCCCAAGCTGGCTTGGTGGCCTTTGTGGGCCTGGTGGCGCCGCACTTGGTGCGGGGCTGGGGCGCGGGGCGTCACCGGGTGCGGCTGTGGGCCGCCAGCGCCATGGGCGGTGCGCTGATGCTGGTGTCTGACGTGCTGGCGCGCAGCCTGTTGCCGCCGCAGGAGCTGCCTGTGGGGGTGCTCACCGCGGTGCTGGGGGGCGTCTACCTGCTGGTGCTGCTGCACCGGAGGCCGACATGAGCGCGGTCATGTTGCAAGCACGTGGCCTGAGCGTGGCGCGTGGCACGGCCACGGTGGTGCGCGATGTCCATCTGGCCGCGCGCGCGGGCGAGTGGTTGGCCATCGTGGGGCCCAACGGTGCGGGCAAGTCGAGCCTCTTGCGAGCGCTGGCCGGGCTGTGGCCTGCGGCTTCGGGCGATGTGCGGTTGTGCGGCGAGCGCATGTCGCCTGGGCCATCGCGTGGCAGCCTGGGGCTGCGAGCGCGCCAGCTGGCCTGGATGGGCCAAGGGCTGGCCAGCGAGGAAGCCTTGTCTGTCGATGAGGTGGTGGCCCTGGGTCGCCTGCCGCACCAAGGCTGGTGGGGATGGCCCTCCCGCTCGGCCAACGACCGCGCGGCCATCGAGCAGGCTTTGCAGGACACCGACCTGCTGGCCCTGCGCCAACGCACTTTGCAGGCCCTGTCGGGCGGTGAGCGCCAGCGCGCCCACCTGGCACGCGTGCTCGCCACGCAGGCGTCGGTGTTGTTGCTCGACGAGCCCTCCGCCCACCTCGATGCGCCGCACCAACGCTTGCTGGCCCAGGTGCTGCGCACGCAGGCGCAACGCGGTTGCGCCGTGGTCAGCGTCGTGCATGAACTGCCTTTGGCGCTGGCCGCCGACCGCATCGCCGTGATGCAATCGGGCACCCTGCTGGCCTGTGGCGATGCTGGCGAACCCGCCGTGCACCGCGCCATCGAAACCGTGTTCGCGCAAGCCGTGCGCATCGTCCTCGTCGAGGGGCGATGGACGGCTTTGCCCTGTTACTGAAACCCCTTCCACCTGCACACCCACTCCGAGCGTACACCATGGACATCCAGACCCCTCCCACCGAAGCTCCGCAACAGCGTGAGAAGGCCGAGCGTCGCGGCCTGCTCATCGTCAACACAGGCGACGGCAAGGGCAAGAGCACGGCCGCCTTCGGCTTGGCCCTGCGCGCCCATGGCCGGGGCAAATCCGTGCGCATCTTCCAGTTCATGAAGGTGCCCAGCGCCCGCTTCGGTGAGCACCGTGCGCTGGAGCAGCTTGGCATTGCCATCGAGGGCCTGGGCGATGGCTTCAGCTGGAAGAGCAAGGACCTGGAGCATTCAGCTCAGCTGGCACGCGACGGCTGGGCCCGTGCGGCGGCTGTGATCGCGGCAGGGGACACCTTCCTCGTCGTGCTCGACGAGATGACCTACCCGCTGATTTACGGATGGGTGCCGCTCGACGAGGTGGTGCAGGCCCTGAGCAAGCGCCCTTCGCATGTGCACGTCGTCATCACCGGGCGCGACTGCCCAGCTGAGATCGTGGCCATCGCCGACACCGTCAGCGAGGTGCGCAAGGTCAAGCACGCCTACGAGGCCGGCATCCCGGCGCAGCGCGGCATCGAAGACTGAACCGCCTCACCCATGAACGACGCCGTACACGCTCCCATGCCCCCTGACATCCCGCAGGTGCCTGACTTGCACGATGCCGCCTTGGCAGCAAGGTTGCAGCACCTCCTCGATCACAAGACCAAGCCCTTGGGCTCTCTGGGCCGCATCGAGGGCTTGGCCCGCCAGATCGGTCTCGCGCTTGGCAGCGAGCGGCCGGCGTTGCAGCACCCACAGATGGTGGTGTTCGCGGGTGACCATGGGCTGGCGGCACGCGGCGTGTCGGCCTTCCCCGCCGAGGTGACCGCACAGATGGTGGCCAACTTCCTCGGCGGTGGTGCTGCCGTGAGCGTGCTGGCGCGCCAGCATGACCTGGCACTGACAGTGGTCGACGCCGGCGTGGCCAGTGCATTGGCCGCGCACCCAGGCTTGGTGGACGCCAAAGTGGCGCCGGGCACTGCCGATTGCACCCAGGGCCCCGCCATGACCGAGGCCCAATGCGCACAGGCCTTGCGCGCCGGGGCAGACATCGTGCGTGGCCTGCCCGGAAACGCCCTCCTGCTGGGTGAGATGGGCATTGGCAACACCTCCAGTGCCGCCTTGCTGATGGCACGGCTGATGGGTCAGCCACTGCCTGACTGCGTGGGCCGAGGCACCGGCCTGGACCGCGCCGGCCTAGAGCGCAAGCTCGCCGTGCTCAGCGCAGCGCTGCAGCGCCACGCCGAGGTGCGCGAGCCCATGGCCGTGCTGGCCGCCTTCGGGGGCTTTGAGATCGCGATGATGGTGGGCGCCATCCTGCAGGCGGCAGTGGAGCGCCGTGTCATCGTGGTCGATGGCTTCATCGTCAGCAGCGCCGTGCTGGTGGCTCAGGCGCTGAGGCCGCACGTGCTGCAGCGCTGTGTGTTCTCCCACCAATCGGATGAGAGCGGCCACGCGCGCATGCTGGCGCACCTGGGCGCAGAACCCGTGCTCCGGCTCGACCTGCGCCTCGGCGAGGGCTCCGGTGCGGCCCTGGCCTGGCCGCTGCTGGTGTCGGCATGCAGAATCCTCTGTGAGATGGCGAGTTTTGAGGCGGCTGGCGTCAGCACCGCTGCACCCCGAGCATGACCCGTCCTCCGCACTTGCCAGCCAGGGCGCTGACGCAAGCGCTTTGCCACGAACTGCGTCTGTTTTTCGTCGCTCTGCAATTCCTCACCCGCGTGCCTGTGCCGGCGTGGGTGGGCTGGCAGCCGCAGTGGCTGCAAGACTGCTTGCGGCATTTCCCGCTGGTGGGCGCGGTGGTCGGCGTGTGGGGGGCACTGGTGCTGGTGGTGGCTGCGCAGTGGTGGCCTCCGGCCGTGGCCGTGGGCCTGTCCATGGCGGCCACCGTGTGGCTGACTGGCGCCTTCCACGAAGACGGTTGGGCCGACACCTGCGATGCGCTCGGCGGTCACGTCAGCCGCGAGCGGGCGCTGACCATCATGAAAGACTCCCGCATCGGTGCCTATGGCGCCATCGGCCTGGTGCTGATGCTGGGCCTCAAGGCCACCGTGCTGGCCTCGCTGGCCACGCCGCGCCTGCAAGAGCTCAACAGCGCAGAAACCAGCCACGTCCGCGAGGTGCTGCTGGCCTGGACGGCCATGGCCCTGGTGTGGTGCCACGCGCTGTCGCGTCTGGTACCGGTGGTGCTGATCCGCCTGCTGCCCTATGCGGGCGATGCCGAGCACGCCAAAGCCAAGCCCCTGGCCATGCAGGTCACCGGCGCGCAGGTACTGGCGGCCACCGGGCTCACGGCGCTGGTGGCGGTGACGATGTGGCTGTGCCTGGCCCAGGCCGGCTGGCCCACGGGCACCCTGGTGTCGGCGCTGGGGCAGACCTTGATCGCCGCCTTGCTGGCGGGGGCGTTGAGCCACCGCTGGTTCCAGCGTCGCCTGGGCGGCTTCACCGGCGACGCCCTCGGCGCCAGCCAACAACTCTGCGAGCTCATGGCCTTGCTGGCATGGCTGCGCGCGATCCATCCGGTGGCATGACGGCCGGGCCCAGCGCCACCGTGCAGGCCTGGCGCCATCCACGACCGCGCGGCGTGGCGGGCCGCTGCATCGGCCGCACCGATGTCCCCGTGGATGGCCGCAAGGCGCGTCGGCTGGCACGGCGCATCCATCGCGAAGCCCAACGTGCGGGCGACCTCCCCCGCGTGGTGTGCTGCTCGCCGCTGCGCCGTTGCCGCGATGTCGCCCGGCACCTGCGCCGCCTTGGCTGGCAGGTGGTGGTGGATGCCGCTTTGCTGGAGGCCGATTTCGGCCAGTGGGACGGCCAGGCCTGGGCCGACATTCCCCGTGCCGAGATCGATGCCTGGGTGGCCAATTTCGCCGACCACGCTCCCGGCGGGGGCGAATCGCTGCGCCAGGTGCTGGTGCGTGCCGCCGCCTGGACGCCCCCGGTGCCTGATGCCACCGTGGTGGCCCACGCGGGGTGGATGCTGGCGCGCCGTTGGTGGCGCGAGCAAGGCGCGGACGTCATCCCCTGCGCTGCGCAATGGCCGGCGCCGCCCCGCTACGGGAGCCGCTGGGCCGGGCTGTGATGTGGCCTCGGTCGAGCTCAGGGGGGCGCCGCTGCGGCAAAACGCTCGGCGCATGCTGCCGGCAGACTCAGTAGCGTCCCGTGACACCCGCCAAGCGCAGGTAGGTCTTGGCCAGCCACGCCACGAAAGCGCGGCGCGCGCGCGCCCACCAGTCCGGGCGGTGGCCATCGGGCGGGGGCGGTACCTCGCGGCTGCGCGCGAAATCCTCGCTCAGCGACGCCGACAGCGTGCGCACGAAACCCCGGTCTTTGACGATGAGGTTGCCTTCCAGGTTCAGCACCAGCGAAAGCGGGTCGAGGTTGGACGAGCCCACCGTCGCCCACTCGTCGTCCACGCACAGCACCTTGGCATGCAGGAAGGCCGGCTGGTACTCGAAGATGCGCACGCCATGCCATTGCAGCTCGTGGTACAGCACCTGTGCCGCCAGACCGGCGATGCGGTAGTCCACCTTGCCCTGCAAGAGCAGGCGGACCTCGACCCCGCGCGAGGCGGCCGAGCGCAGCGCCAGCCGGATGGCGCGGTGGGGGTAGAAGTAGGGCGTGACGATGTCGATGCGCTGCCGCGCCTGCAAGATGGCTTGCAGCGAGGCCTGCTCGATGGTGCGGCGCTGGCGCAGGTTGTCGCGCAGCACGAAGGCGCTGCGCATCGGCACGTTCAGGTTCACCGCCTGTGCGATGTCCGACTGCTCCTGCGGGGACAGCCGCAAGCGCGCTTGGCGCAGCAGCTCCTGCAGCCGCTTGAGGCGGTGGGGGTCTTGCGCCCACTGGCCCAGGTCGTCGCGCCAGTCGCGTCCGAACTGTGCCCGCGTCCAGACCGCTTTGATGGTGTGCAGCACCGGTGTCACGACCGGCCCTTGGGCTTCCAGGGCGTAGTCCAGCCGCGGCTGGTCCGACCAGCCGTGGTGCAGGTCGTAGTGGTCGTCGATCAGGTTGATGCCACCGATGAAGGCGTGGGCGCCATCCACCACGCACAGCTTGAGGTGCATGCGCCGCCACTGGCCCGCATCGAGCAAGGCCGACAGCCCCTTCACCGGGCGGTACACGGCCAGACGCACGCCGGCGGCGTCCATGTCCTGCCACAGAGACGCAGGCGCCTCGCGCGAGCCCAGGCCGTCGACCACCAGGTTCACTTGCACGCCACGCCGGGCAGCACGCATCAAGGCCTGTAGCACGCCACCGCTTTGGCCCAGCGGCGAGACGATGTAGAGCGCCATCCAGACGCTGTCGCGGGCGGCGTTGATGCGGTCGGTGAGGGCAGGGAAAAGGTCCCGTCCGCCCTGCAGCAAACGCACCTGGTTGCCGCCGGTGAACACCGGCTTGCGTTGCGCGTACCAGGCCAGGCCAGCCAGGGCGTGGAAGTTCGCGGCGGCGTCATCGGCCCACCCTTCCGCCACCCCGTCCGCGACATCCTCAGGCCGATCGCGCGTCATGTCAGCCCACCCGCTCCAGCTCGACCACCAGCGGCAGGTGGTCCGACAGGCGCGCCCAGGCCGAACCGCGCGGCACCATCACCGACACGCAGCGCAGTCCCCGCGTGTAGACCCGGTCCAGCGACAGCACGGGCACCAGCGAGGGGAAAGTGGCCACGCGGCTGTCGTCCGGCCCGAGTGCCCGTTGCAGGCCCGCGTCCTCGAGGATGCCATCGAGCTTTTCGCTCCAGTCGTTGAAGTCGCCGGCCACCACCACGGGCGCACCGGCCGGGATCTCCGCACGCACCAACTCGGCCAGGCGCTCGGCCTGTCGCGCCCGGCTGGCATGGATCAAACCCAGGTGCACGACCACCACGTGCACCGTCACGTCTTGCCAATGCACCGGCACGTGCAGCAAGCCGCGTTGCTCGAAGCGGTGGTCCGAGACATCGTGGTGACCCACGTCGCCCAGCGGCCAGCGTGCCAGCAAGGCATTGCCGTGTTCGCCACCGCGCGTGACGGCATTGGTCCGGTAAGCCACCTCGTAGCCCTCGGGCGCCAGGTAATCGGCCTGCGGCGAGGCGGGCCAACCCATGGCGCCGAACTGCGTGCGCGAGAAGCGCCGGGCCTCGGCCTCGTGGAAGTTGCGCACCTCCTGCAGGCAGACGATGTCGGCGTCCAGGGCCTCCACGGCCAGCCCGAGGTTGTGGATTTCCAGGCGCTTGGCCGGGCCCATGCCACGCACACCTTTGTGGATGTTGTAGGTCGCCACGCGCAGGCAGGACGAGCCCATCGTCGAGGGCGGCAGTTGGGACGATTGCAGCGGGTTCAGCACGGCGTCACCTCACCTCGGTGCAGTCGCCGACGCCAGGCGCTGGGGCAACTGCAAGATGGCCTCTGCGTTCGACGGCGAAAAACACCGGTCGGCCGCGGCCTGCCAGGGCAGCCAGACGTGCTGGGTGTGCTCCCGTGGGGCAAGGGTGATGGCGGTGTCGCGCGGCACGGTCAAACCGAACACGCGCTCGGTGTTGTGCGTCACGCCCGGGGCATAGCGGTGGCGCCAGACCGGGTAAATCTCGTAAACGTTTTCCAGGGCCCAGTCCTGCAGGGCACTGTGCGGCACGGCCGCAGAGCCCACCGCGATGCCGGTTTCCTCGGCCACCTCGCGGATGGCGGTGAGGGCCCAGTCTTCGTCGAGCGTGTCCTTGGAGCCGGTCACGCTTTGCCAGAAGCCGGGTTGCTTGGCGCGCTCGATAAGCAGCACGTCCAGGTTGGGCGCGTGGATGACCACGAGCACCGACTGCGGGATCTTGTGTTGGGGGGCAGACATGCCCCCCAGTTTGTCACAGCGCCAGCATCACATGGCCGAGCGGTCGCGGATGCGGTGGATCGTGGCGATGTCCACCGTCCACACCAGGCCATCACCGATCGAGCCGGTGCTGCAGGCTTCGATGATGGCCTCGCGGATGACGTCCACCATGGCGTCGTCGGCCAGCACGCACACCATCAGCTTGCCAGTGAAGTCGGTGAGCTCCTCCTTCACCGTGCGCTTGTCGATGGCGGCGGGCGCCGTGAAGCCCTCCGCCTTGAAGATCGTCACGCCGGGGAAGTTGGGGATGGCACGCAGCGCGTCGCGCAGGCGGTCGAGGCGGCTGGGCCGCACGATGGCTCGGATTTCCTTCATGTGGGTTCTCCTTTCTCGGGCCTTGTGGGCTCAAGCTCAAGCTTCTGTGGGTTTTTCATCGAACCAGCGGTACAGCGTTGGTAGCACCACCAGGGTCAGCAGGGTCGATGACAGCAGGCCGCCAATCACCACGATGGCCAGCGGGCGTTGCACCTCGGAGCCTGGGCCGTCGGCGAACAGGAAGGGCACGAGGCCCAGCAGCGCCACGGTGGCGGTCATCATCACCGGACGGAAGCGCTGCACGCAGCCCTCGCGCACGGCCTCGGCCACGCCCATGCCGTCCTCGCGCAAGCGGCGGATGCAGGTGACCAGCACCACGCCGTTGAGCACCGCGATGCCCCACAGCGCGATGAAGCCCACCGAGGCCGGCACGCTCAGGTACTCGCCCGTCAGGAACAGCCCGATGATGCCGCCCACCGAGGCGAAGGGCAGCACCATGATGATCAGGCTGGCCAGCTTGACCGAGTTGAACAGCATGAACAGCAGGAAGAAGATGGCCGCGATGGTCAAGGGCACGATGACCATCAGCGTGCCCAGTGCGCGCTCCATGTTCTCGAACTGGCCGCCCCAAGACAGGTAATAGCCTTCCGGCATCCTCACCTGCTGGGCCACCTTCTGCTGCACCTCGGCGACGAAGCCGCCCAGGTCTCGCCCGCTCACGTTGGCGCCCACCACGACACGGCGCTGCCCCATCTCGCGGCTGATCGTCGGCGGGCTGTCCACCAGGTCGATGCTGGCCACGGCCGACAGCGGGATCAGCGTGCCGTCCTGCGCGCGCAGCGTCGTCGCGCGGATGGCCTCCACGGAGTTCCGGTACGCCTCGGGGTAGCGCACCACGATGGAGAAGCGACGCTGGCCCTCGTACAACTCGCTGACCTCGCGGCCCCCGAACGCCGACTCGATCAGCTCGTTGATGTCTGCCACGTTGATGCCGTAGCGGGCAATCGCGCTGCGGTCGACCTCCACCGACAGCGTCTGCTGGCCGGTCAGGCGCTCCACGCGGATGTCGATGGCGCCGGGCACAGTGCGAACCACCCGGGCGATGTCCTCCGAGATCCGCTTGAGCTCGCCGAGGTCGTCGCCAAACACCTTGATGGCCACCTGCGAGCGCACACCGGTCACCATCTCGTCGACCCGCTGTGCGATTGGCTGGTTCATGATGACCTGCACGCCGGGCAGGGTCGAGAGCACCTTGCGGATGTCCTCCTCGATCTCGCCTTGTGTCCGCTCGGCCTTGCTGTCGATCACGACAATCGGATCGGACTCGTTCGGGCCGGCGGGGTCGGCGGGCGATTCACCGCGACCCAGCTTGGCCACGACCATCTTCACGCCAGGCACCTGCGACACGCGCCTCATCGCCTCGGTCTCCACCTTGATCGACTCGTCCAGCGAAATGCTGGGCACGCGAACGATCTGCGGCACGATGGAGCCCTCCTTCATGGTCGGGATGAAGCTCTTGCCCAGCAATGGGAACAGCGCGAAGGAGCCCAGCAGCAGCGCCACCGCGGTGACGATGGTCTTCTTCTCGGCGCCCAGCGCGAGGTGCAGCAGGCTCAGGTAATACCGCTTCATGAACGCGATCGGCCGCGTGTCATGGTCCGCGCCACCCTTGAGCACGTACGAGCACAGCACCGGCGACAGGAACATCGACACCGCCAGGGACACGGCCAGCGCGATCGCGATCGTCAGTGCCAGCGGGCCGAACATCTTGCCCTCCATGCCCGACAGCGCCATCAGCGGCAGGAACACCAGGATGATGATCGAGATGCCGTAGATGGTCGGCTTGGCCACCTCGGCCGTGGCCTCCAGGATCAGGCGCAAGCGACTGGCGCGCGACGAATCCGCGTGCCCCAGCTTGTGGAACACGTTCTCGACCACCACCACGGTGCCATCGACCATGAGGCCAATCGCGATGGCCAGACCACCCAGCGACATCAGGTTCGCCGACAGCCCCAGCTGGTTCATCGCCATGAAGGTGACCAGCGGTGTGATGACGATGGTCGCCACCACCACCAGGCTGGAGCGCACATCGCCCAGGAACAGCAGCAGGATGATGACGATGAAGACGATGCCTTCCAGCAGCACCTTCGTCACCATCAACAGGGCCGAGTCCACCAATTCGGTGCGGTCGTAGAAAGGCTCCAGTTGGAGCCCGCCGGGCAGCATCTTGTTCTTGTTGATTTCGTCGACCTTGGCCTTGACCCGGGTCACCACCTCCTTCGCGTTGCCGCCACGCAGCATCATCACGATGCCGGCCACCGCCTCCGTGTCGCCGTTTTTCATGACGGCGCCCTGCCGGACGGCCGAGCCGATCTTGACCTCGGCCACATCCCGCACGAACACTGGCACGCTGCCTTCTTCCTTCAGGATGATGTTGCCGATGTCGCCATCGGTGCGGATGAGACCCACGCCGCGAATCAGATACTGCTCGGCGGACGATGTCAGCACGCCGCCACCCGCGTTCGCGTTGTTGCGGCTGATGGCTTCTTCGACCTGTGCCAGCGTCAAGCGATAGTGGCGCAGCCGGTCCGGATTGACGAGCACCTGGAACTGGCGTTCCAGACCGCCCATGGAGTTGATTTCGGCCACGCCCGGGATGGAACGGAGCATGGGGCGCACGACCCAGTCCTGGATCACGCGGCGTTCCATGAGCTCTGCGTCTGTCAGCTTGCGCTTGCCGTCATCCGGGCGGACCAAGGTGTACTGGTACACCTCCCCCAAACCCGTGGAGACGGGGCCCAGCACAGGCACGATCCCCTTCGGCATGCGTGGCGTGACCTCCAGCAGCCGCTCCATGACGAGCTGCCGCGCGAAGTACACATCGGTCTTGTCGGTGAACACCAGCGTGATGATGGACAAGCCGCTGCGGTTGAGCGCACGCATCTCGGTCAAACCGGGCAGACCGGTCATCGCGATCTCCAGCGGCACGGTCACGAAGCGCTCCACCTCTTCCGGCGAGCGCCCCGGCGCCTCGGTGGCAATCTGCACCTGGATGTTCGTCACATCGGGGAAGGCATCGACCGACAGTTTCATGGCGGCGCGCACGCCGAAGCCCAGCAAAACGAAGGCGATGACCATCACCAGCAGCCGGTTGGACAGGGCTGCTCTGATCATGGCTGTGAACATGGTGAATCCTTATTCGAGCTCGGAGCGCTTTCGCTCGTTGTGCAGATGGAAAGCCCCCTCCACCACGATGGGGGTGCCCTCGCTCAGCCCCTTCAGAACCGGCCGCAACCCATCGGGCGTGGCAAATCCCAGCTCGACGGGCGTGAAGCGGTACGTGTTCTCCGCGGTGCGCACGTAAACGTGGTCGAGGTCGTTCTCGCGTACCACGGCGGCAGTCGGCACCACCAGCTGCTTCGTCGCAGGCCCCACCAAGCGCAGCGTGGCCAACATTTGCGGCTTGAGCTGCCGGTCCTCGTTATCGACCTGGGTGCGGATGAGCACCGTGCGCGTTTCGGGCGACACGGTGTCGGCCACGTACACCACGCGTCCCGACAGGTCTTTGCTCAGCGCGGGCACATGGATCTCCACCGTTTGGCCGACGCGGGCACTGCGCGCCACTTGCTCCGGCATCGAGCCGATCACCCACACGTTGCCCAGCTCGGCGACGGTGAACAGCGGATCACCCGGTTGGGCCACTTGGCCCTGGCTCACCTTGCGCTCCACCACGACGCCAGCTTGTGTGGCCACCACCAGCGCGTGCGGTGAGAGGCTGCCAGAGTCGCGTAGCTTGGCGATGGCGTCGCGCGGGATGCCCACGAGCGTGAGCTGGTCGCTGGCGGCGCGCAGTTCGGCGCGTGCGATCGCCAGTTCTGATTCGCGGCGCTGCAGTTCGGCCGAGCCGATGACATCGGCCTGGATGAGCTGGCGGGCGCGCTCCACGGCGCGTTCGGCCAGTTGTGTGGAGGCGTGCGCACGCAGGTAAGCCAGCTGGGCGGTGGCGAGTTCGGGGCTGGCCACGTGGGCAAGCACCTGACCAGGTCGCACGCGGTCACCGACCTCGGCGAGCACCTGCGTGACACGGCCCGTGACGCCGGCACCGATGCGCGTCACCTGGCGCTCGTTGGCCTCGATGCGGCCACTGACCTCCTGCACGATCGCGACAGGGGCTGACGCCGCGTTCGCGACCTTGAAGTTGCTGGCCATCTCCGGCTTGATGATCACGTCATGGGGGTGGGTGGCCTTCGCGGGCGTAGCGCCCGACGCTGCGCTCGGCGCTGTCGCCGGCTTGTCGCTGCCGCTTTGACCACAGCCGGTCAGCAGAAGGCCGAAGGCCAGGGCCGCGGCGCTCGTGGCGCGCATGGCGGAACGGGTTGCGGAATTCTTCTTCATGGTGTGGGGGCTCACTGTGGGAGAGGGGTCGGGGCGGCGAAACGGCCCGCGAGGGTTTCCAGTTGGGTGCGGGCGGCTTGCACTTGGAAGCGTGCTTCCAGCAGGTTGAGCCGGGCGGAGCGCAGCACCCGCTGGGCGTCCAGCACATCGAGGATGCCGCGCTCGCCGAAGCGGTAGGCCGCCTGCGCCACTTTCAGGGCGGCCTCGGCGTCCTGCACCACGCCTTCGCTCAGGGCTTGTACGCGCAGGCGCGCGATGGTCAAGGCCTGCCAAGCGAGTTGGACCTCCTGGCGCAGTTCGGCGCGGCGGCCGTCTGTGCGGCCTTGCGCGCGCCGGAGCTCCGACCCGGCCTCTCCGATGGCGCCCTCGCGGCGGTCCAGCAGCGGGATCTGCACTGCCACGCCCACGCTGGAGTGGCGCAGGTCGGGCTCGCGCGTCTGGCCCACGCGCAGCTCCACGCCGGGCCAGACGCTGGCCCGCGCACCGCGCAGCTTGGCTTCCGAGCGCTCTACCTCGGCTTGCAGGGCCCGCAGTTCCGGGTTCTCCGACTCAGCCCGCGTCAGCCATTCGTCCAGGTTCGGCACAGCGCCATCCTCTTGCAAGGTGCCAGCCAGACTCCAGCGGGCGGGCAACTGACCACCCGCCAGGCGGTTCAGGGCAAGGAGCACCTGGTCTGCCTGCAACGCCGCGGTTTGCTGCCGCTCGCGTGCGTGGATGACCTCGGCATCCGCCTTGATGACCTCATAGCGCGGGGCCTCACCGCTGGCCACACGCACCCGCACGCGCTCGCGCACTTCTTCGAGCAGCGCAAGGTCTTCGCTGGCGAGCTGCGCCTCCGCGCGGCGCAGGAGGTATTCGCTGGCACGCAAGCGGACCTCGCTGACCACGGCATTGCGCATCAGGCTGGCGGCATGCCCGCTGCCGCGGACTGTCGCCTCGGCGGCGTTGCGGCGCGCTTCACGGGCTGAAGGGTTCTCCAGAAACTGCGACACGCCCCAGCCCTGCACCGTCCCGGGCGCGGCGCCCGGCAGGCGTGCTTGGTTGCGTCCCGACTGCCACTCCAGTCGGGGGTTGGCGTAGGCAGACGCCGTCTGCAGCCCTGCCGTGGCGGTGATGCGGTCCTGCTGGGCCGCAAGGAGCTCCGTGTTGTGGGCCACCACCGTGGCGATGAGTTCGTCCAGCGTCAGGACACGCGCGGGGTCCGCCGCGGGGCTTTTGACAGCGACCGGGGCAGGGGCGCTTGTCGGGGGAGGATGTACCTGAGCTTGAAGAGGAAGTGCCAAGCTGCCGAGGCAGAGACTGGCGATCCACGTCAGGTGAAGGGGAGCTGAATGGGTTTTCGACATGAATGTGTCGCGGCCACGGCCACTCGGCCGCCCGCGGATGGGGTGCAGAAAACATGCAGGGGATGCTGCGGCCAGGTCGGCCGCGCACGTCGACATTGCCCGCGGGGCGGGCAGCGCTGGTCGTCAGGTGCCAGCGATGGCGGGGGTCAGCCCTTGGGCGGGCGCAGCGGCAAGCTGAGCCAGGGCTGAACCGGGCTCAGGTCAGCGGGGATGGGGGGGTGTGTGCCGATCAGCGGGGCAGGCTGCCAGGGCTGATGGGGAATCAGCAACTCGCCGCGGTCTTCATCGCCGCCGGGGCAAACGTGCTGCTTGCGCTCGGGCGCAGCTTCGTCGCTGGGCGCCACTTCTGTCAACTCCGCCAGTTCTTCCTGCTGGCAGCACCAGGTGTCGACCGCTTCGGTCTGGTCGAACTGGTCCGCAGAGGTCAGCGCCCATGCACCCTTGCCCATCGTCAACAGGACGGTGGCCAGGATGACCAAGGTTCTGAGCCAAAGCAGGGCAGGTCGCATGCGGCACGTGGTGAAAACAGGTCTGTGACAGGGTCACAGGGTTTGCGCTTGACCTAGGGTAACCCAGCTTGCGCTGAGTGCCCCCCGGTCGCCCTCATTGTGCAACATTCTTGCGAACGGTGCACGTTCGATGCCCTCAGGCTGCGGGCGTGGTGCCTGCCGCCGCGTTGCGCAGGCGGATGTGCAACTCGCGCAGCTGCTTTTCGTCCACGTTCGACGGCGCACCCGTCAGCAGGCACTGGGCGCGCTGCGTCTTGGGGAAGGCGATCACGTCGCGGATGGACTCGGCCTTGGTCATCAGCGTGACCAGGCGGTCCAGGCCAAAGGCCAGGCCGCCGTGCGGGGGCGCGCCGTACTGCAGGGCGTCGAGCAGGAAGCCGAACTTGACCTGGGCGTCTTCCTTGCTGATGTTCAGGGCGCTGAACACCTTGGACTGCACGTCGGCGCGGTGGATGCGGATGGAGCCGCCACCCAGTTCCCAGCCGTTGAGCACCATGTCGTAAGCCTTGGCGATGCACTTGCCCGGATCGGTGTCCATGAAGTCCTCGTGGCCGTCCTTCGGGGCGGTGAAGGGGTGGTGCACGGCGTTCCAGCGCTCGGACTCGTCGTCGTATTCGAACATCGGGAAGTCCACGACCCACAGCGGGGCCCAGCGGTCTTCGAACAGGCCGGCCTTTTTGCCGAACTCGGAGTGGCCGACCTTCAGGCGCAGCGCACCGATCGCGTCGTTGACGATCTTTTCCTTGTCGGCACCGAAGAAGATCAGGTCGCCGTCCTTGGCGCCGGTGCGCTCCAGGATCTTGGCCAGGGCCGCATCGTGCAGGTTTTTGACGATCGGCGATTGCAAACCGTCACGGCCTTTGGCCGCTTCGTTGACCTTGATCCAGGCCAGGCCCTTGGCACCGTAGATCTTGACGAACTCGGTGTAAGCGTCGATTTCGCCGCGCGACATGGCGCCGCCGCCTGGCACGCACAGGGCCACCACGCGGCCACCCTTGGTCGTGGCAGGCGTCGAGAAGACCTTGAAGTCCACATCGCCCATGACGTCGGTCAGCTCGGTGAACTGCAGCTTGACGCGCAGGTCCGGCTTGTCCGAGCCATACAGGTGCATGGCGTCGGCGTACTTCATGACAGGGTAAGCGCCCAGGTCCACGTTCAGCGCCTTCATGAAGACGTGGCGGATCATGCCTTCGAACATGTCACGGATTTCCTGCTCGGTCAGGAAGCTCGTTTCGATGTCGATCTGGGTGAATTCGGGCTGGCGGTCAGCGCGCAAGTCTTCGTCGCGGAAGCACTTGGTGATTTGGTAGTAGCGGTCGTAGCCGGCCACCATCAGCAGCTGCTTGAACAGCTGGGGCGACTGCGGCAGCGCGAAGAACTGGCCGTCGTGCACGCGCGAGGGCACCAGGTAGTCGCGGGCGCCTTCGGGCGTGGACTTGGTCAGCATCGGGGTTTCGATGTCCACGAAGCCGTGCTCGTCCAGGAACTTGCGGGCTTCCATGGCCACGCGGTAGCGCAGCATGAGGTTGCGCTGCATGTAGGGGCGGCGCAGGTCCAGCACGCGGTGCGTCAGGCGCGTCGTCTCGGAGAGGTTGTCGTCGTCGATCTGGAAGGGCGGTGTCACCGAGGCGTTCAGCACTTCCAGTTTGTGCGCCAGGATTTCGATCTTGCCGCTGGTCAGGCCCGCGTTCTCGGTGCCGGCCGGGCGGGCGCGCACCACGCCGGTGATCTTCAGGCAGTACTCGTTGCGGACTTCTTCGGCCACCTTGAAAGAATCGGCGCGGTCCGGATCGAACACGACCTGCACCAGGCCTTCGCGGTCGCGCAGGTCGATGAAAATCACGCCGCCGTGATCGCGGCGACGGTGGGCCCAGCCCATCAGCGTCACAGTCTGACCCATCAGCGCTTCGCTGACCAGACCACAGTAAGTGGTGCGCATTGTTGTGTTCTCCGGCAAAAGGGCGTGCTCAGGGTGCACGCGGCGGCCATGTGGCCATCAGACGGCCATTCGGCCCATGTTCGGCGGTGGGGCCAGCCGCAATGCACGCCCCAAACCCACGATTGTCGTTCAGGATTGGGTCGGCGGCGGAGCCACCACGCCCATCGAGATGATGTATTTCAGCGCCTCGTCCACCGACATGCGCAGTTCGCGCACATCGCGGCGCGGCACCATCAACATGAAGCCTGACGTGGGGTTCGGCGTGGTGGGCACATACAGCGTCAGCATGTCGTCGGGCAGCAGGGTGCCGACCTCGCCGGAAGGCTTGCCCGTCACGAAGGCAATCGTCCAGGAGCCTTGGCGCGGGTACTCAACCAGCACGGCCTGACGGAAGGCCTGACCGCTGGAGGAAAACAGCGTGTCCGACACCTGCTTGACCGAGGTGTAGATGCTCTTGACGATGGGGATGTGGGAGATGATCCGGTTCGACTGGTTCACCAGCCACTGCCCGGCGATGTTGGTCGCGGCCACGCCGGTCAGCCACAGCGCCGTGACCAGGACGATCACGCTCAGTCCCGGGACATCGCGCAGGTTCAGCAGGGGCTGGTGGAGTTCCGTCGGGAGCACAGCCATCACGGCGTGCAGCAACCAGGTGAAGACGCCATCGAGCGTGCCGACGACGTTCATCAGCACCCAGATCGTGATGGCCAGCGGCAGCCAGACGAGCAGGCCAGTAAAAATGTATTTCTTCACGAAAAGGGATGTGTGTGAGGACCAGGGGCCCGAGAACTATAAGCCAGCCCGGCGGGCGCTCGGTGTCAGGTGGATGACGACGCGCTGCTGCAGCCACTGGAAGCAGTTGCTGCTGTGGCGGCCGGTGCGGCTGTCGCTGCCGTGGACGCTGCCGCCGCAGGCGCCGCACCCGGTTCTGCTGCGGGAGAAGCGCCGGCCGCTGCTGGGGCGCTCGCACCGGCCGAGCCGCCGCGGAAATCGGTCACGTACCAGCCAGAGCCCTTGAGCTGGAAGCCTGCGGCCGTGACCTGCTTGCTGAAGGTCTCTGCGCCACAGGCGGGACAGGTGGTCAAAGGGGCATCGGACATCTTCTGCAAGACGTCTTTCGCGTGGCCGCAGGCGCTGCAGCGGTAGGCGTAGATGGGCATGACTCAAAACCTCAGAGGGATGCTGGGCTCCAAAAGCCCGCGAACGCCATTTTAAATGGGGCTGTTTTGCCGCCCTTCAAGCCGCGTGCGCCACCCGAGCGCGGTGGTCGGCGATCCACTGCGGTGCCAGGGAGCCCACCAGCATCCCCGACAGCGCGGCCAGCACACCGGCGAGTTGGCCGGGGAAGGCTTCGCCCCAGCCCGGCACCAGCAGGAAAGCCAGCCACGTGCCTACTCCCGCCGCGATGGAGAGCAAGGCGCCCTGCGTCGTCGCGCGGGGCCAGAACAAGCCCAGCGTCAAGGGCACGAAAGCGGCCACCAGGGTGATTTGGTATGCTGAGGACACCAGATCGTAGATGGCCGTGCCCTGCATCACGATGGCGTAGGTGAGCACCAGCGCGGTGAACACGAAAATGGTGATGCGCAGCGACAGCAGCACCTGCTTGTCGCTCATGCCAGGCCGGATGTTTTTCAGGATGTTCTCGACGAAGCTGGTGGACGGCGCCAGCAGCGTGGCGGAGGAGGTCGATTTGATCGCCGACACCAGCGCGCCAAAGAAGAAGATCTGCGCGACCAGCGGCATCTTGCCCAGGATGAGCGTGGGCAGCACCTTCTGCGGATCGCTCGCCAGCAGCGCCTTGGTTTCCGCCGGCATGATGATCAGCGAGGAGGCCACGATGAACATCGGCACAAAGGCGAACGCCAAGTAACCGAAGCCGCCGATGATGGCGCCCTTGCGGGCCGTGTCGCTGTCCTTCGCAGACATGACGCGCTGGAACACGTCCTGCTGCGGGATGGAGCCGAACATCATCGTGATCGCCGCGCCGATGAAGAACAACCAGCCATGCGCCGTGGGCTCGGGCAGGATGCGGAACCAGGCGTTGCTGTGCGCAAGCGCCAGCACCTGGCCCGCACCGCCAGCCTGCTCGCTGGCCATCACGGCGATGAGGCTCAGGCCCACCACCAGCACGATCATCTGGATGAAGTCCGTCCAGGCCACGGCCAGCATGCCGCCGATCAGCACATAGACGAGCACGAGCGTGGTGCCGATGACCATGCCCACCGGAGGCGCGATGGCGCCGCCCGAGAGCACCGAGAACACCAGGCCCAGCGCCGTGATTTGCGCGGCCACCCAACCCAGGTAGCTCAGGATGATGGCGATGGAGCAGAAGATTTCCACACCTTCGCCAAAGCGGTGACGGTAGAAGTCGCCGATGGTCAGCAGACTCATCTTGTAGAGCCGCGTGGCGAAGAAGGCGCCCACGAGCACCAGGCACATCGATGCGCCGAACGGGTCTTCAATGACGGCACGAAGGCCGCCGTGCTCGGCATCGACGAACTTGGCCGGGATGCCCATCACGGTCTCGGCGCCGAACCAGGTTGCGAAGGTGGTCGTGATCACCATGGCCAGCGGCAGGCTGCGGCCCGCGATGGCGAAGTCCGTGGTGCTCTTGATGCGGGTGCCGGCGTAGATGCCAATGGCCATGGTGCCCACCAGGTACAGGATCACAAAGGCAAGCAGCGTCGTGTTCATGGCGGGTGGCGTGGGTGACTGACTTTTCGGGGCTCGGTTCCAGGGCGCGAAGTTTAGACCGCCCTCAGGCGCGCAGCCCGGCGCGAGGCGTCACAGCGCCCCCTGCGAGTGCAGGGTCAGCAAGAGGCGGGCCACCAGCAGGCCGAGCCCGAAGCCCAAACCGAGCCACAGCGCTGCGGAGAGCGTGCGGTTGGTGCGGCGTTGCTCGCGCAGGATGGCGTGCAGGTCCTGGCGCAGCGCGCGGTCGCCATGTTCGAGTTGGTGGTGCAGCAGGCGCGGCAATTCGGGCAGGAGCTTGGCATAGCGCGGCGCCTCGCGCTTGAGGCGGCTGACCAGGCCCCGCCAGCCGATCTGCTCGTGCATCCAACGCTCCAGGAAAGGCTTGGCTGTGCTCCAAAGGTCGAGCTCCGGGTCGAGCTGGCGGCCCAGGCCCTCCACGTTGAGCAGCGTCTTTTGCAGCAGCACAAGCTGGGGCTGGATCTCGACGTTGAAGCGCCGTGAGATCTGGAAGAGGCGCAGCAGCACCTGTCCCAGCGAGATCTCCTTGAGCGGACGGTCGAAGTAAGGCTCGCAGACGGTGCGGATGGCGCCTTCCAGCTCGTCCACGCGGGTGCTGGGCGGCACCCAGCCACTCTCGATGTGCAGCTCGGCCACGCGCTTGTAGTCGCGGTGGAAAAAGGCGATGAAGTTCTGCGCCAGGTAATCCTTGTCGACCTCGGTGAGCGTGCCGATGATGCCGAAGTCCAGGGCGATGTAGCGGCCGAAGGTCAACGGGTCCAGGCTGACCTGGATGTTGCCCGGGTGCATGTCGGCATGGAAAAAGCCGTCTCGGAAGACCTGCGTGAAAAAGATGGTCACGCCATCCCTGGCGAGCTTCTGGATGTTCACCCCGGCATCGCGCAGGCGCTGCAACTGGCTGATGGGCACGCCCTTCATGCGCTCCATCACCATCACCGTGGGGGTGCAGAAGTCCCAGATCATCTCCGGCACGAGCACGAGGTCGAGCCCGGCCATGTTGCGGCGCAGCTGCGCGGCATTGGCGGCTTCGCGCACCAGGTCGAGCTCGTCGTGCAGGTACTTGTCGAACTCGGCCACGACCTCGCGAGGCTTCAGCCGCTTGCCATCGGCCCACAGGCGTTCCACCCAGCCTGCGAGTGTGCGCATGATGGCCAGGTCATCGTCGATGATGTTGAGCATGCCCGGGCGCAGCACCTTGACGGCCACCTCGCGGCCATCGTGCAGCACGGCGAAATGCACCTGCGCGATGGAGGCGCTGGCGATGGGGTCAGCGTCGAACTGTTTGAAGATGGCGTTGAGCGGGCGTCCCAGAGCCTTTTCCACCAGGCGCGCAGACTCGGCGCTGGAAAACGGCGGGACGTTGTCCTGCAGGCGGGCGAGCTCGTCGGCCACGTCAGGTGGCAGCAAGTCGCGCCGCGTGGACAGCATCTGGCCGAATTTGACGAAGATGGGGCCGAGTTGCTCCAGGGCCTCGCGCAGGCGCTGGCCGCGGCTGCCCCGGAAGCGGCGACCCAGCGTCAGCACCCGCGCCAGGCGGGTGAGGGCCGGGCGGCGCAGGCTGTCCAGCAGCAGGCCGTCCAGGCCGTGGCGCAGGACGATCCAGCCAATGAACAGGGGACGCAGGAGCGGGCGGAGCAGCGTGCGCATCGGGACCGCGACCGCCTCAGCGTGGCTTGAAGCGCTGCAGGCCCTGGCGGACCTGCTCGCCCAACTGACGCAGCAGCTCGGCCGGGGTGTGACCCAGCCAGCGGGCCACGTCGTCCTCCACGTCCCAGCGCAGGTTCTTCATCAGCCAGGAGGCCACCTCGGCGAGCGCGGCGTCGCCCTCGATCTGGACTTCCGGGCGCTGGCCGCGCAGGCCCTGGCGCAGCATCGTCAGCGGGTCGTCGAGGCGGACGGTCAGCGTCAGCCCTCCCGGGTCGCCGGTGGCGGCGCCCGCTTCGGCTGCGGGCCCCTCGGCAATCTCGAACAGCCCGGCAGGCGTCACGCGCAGGCGCACGAGCGAAGGCACCAGACCCGATGGCAGAAGGCCTGCGACCATGGGCGGCAGTTGCGCCAGCGGGTTGCCACTGAAGCGCAGGTCGATGGTGCGGCCAGCATGGGGCTTCAGGCGCAGGCCCGCCTGGGGCTCGCTGGCCACCACGTGGTTGAGCAGCAACACGAGGCGGGCCAGCGCGGCCGGCGCCAGCCAGGAAGTCAGGGATGAGGGCATGACGCGATTGTAGGGGCCCCCCGACACCACCCTGGATCCCCGGGGGTGCCCGGGCGATCCCCGGTCAATCTGTCATCTTTTTTGATCCACAATGTTCGATCGGGACTGTGCCTGGCGGTGTGCCGGGCATGTGCTGGCTGGTTCATGGGCCCCTTTCGGGAGTGCGGACCGGCTGCCCAGCATGGTGCGGCGTCGTGCTTTGTTCCTGATTCTGGCAGCGCTCCTGGTATCCATGTTCAACAACCGCAACTACAACCGCACCTTTTTCAACGCCCCGCAGTCCGTCACCTCGTTTGTGGCGGCGTTCCTGGAGCCATTCATCACGGTGGCCACGTTGGCGGGGTCGATGGCCTATGGCAACGAGCACATGGGTCGTGCGGCCATGGCCTTGTGCCTGCTGGTGTTCGCGCTGACTTTCCCGGGGCGCAACCGCTTCGAGGTGTCCAAGCTGGAGGCGCTCATCGACATCGTCAGCTCCTGGGTGTCGATGCTGGCCATCCTGTGGCTGTGCGGTTATGCCACCAACAGCCTGCTGTTTTTCGATTTCGACGTGATGCTGATCTGGGCGGTCGTCACGCCGGTGGTGCAGTGGGCTGCGGTGCTGGTCGGCAAGGCCGTGCTCAAGCACAAGGCGGCACAGCCCGGTGCGCGTCGCCGTGCCATTGTGGTGGGTGCTGGGCCGCTGGGCGGCAAGGTTGCGCGGGCGCTGCAAAGCAACCGCGACCAGAGCGTCGAATTCGTTGGCTATTTCGACGACCGCACCGACAGCCGTGTGCTGCCCGAGGCCGTCAGCATGCGCTTGGGCGGCCTGCGCGACGTCGCCAACCACGTCTATGCCCACGGCATCCACGAGGTCTACATCACGCTGCCGCTGGGCTCGCAGCCCCGCATCGTGGAGCTGCTGGAGGCTGTACAGGGGACGACAGCGTCGCTGTATTTCGTGCCCGATGTGTTCGGCATCAGCATCATCCAGGGGCGCTTGCAGGACATGAACGGCGTGCCCGTGGTCGGCATCTGCGAGACACCCTTCACGGGCACCAACGAGCTCGTCAAGCGCGTCTCCGACATCGTGCTGGCCAGCATCATCCTGGTGCTGATTTCGCCGCTGCTGTTGGCCGTGGCGATCGGCGTGAAGATGTCGTCGCCCGGGCCCATCATCTTCCGTCAAAAGCGCAATGGCCTCGATGGTGAGGAAATCATCGTCTACAAGTTTCGCTCGATGCGCACGCAGGACAACGGGCCGGTGGTCCGGCAGGCCACCAAGGGCGACCCCCGCATCACGCCCTTTGGCGCTTTCATCCGCAAGACCTCGCTGGACGAGCTGCCGCAGTTCATCAATGTGCTGCAGGGCCGCATGAGCATCGTGGGCCCGCGCCCGCATGCGGTGGCACACAACGAGGAATACCGCCGCATCATCAAGTCCTACATGGTGCGGCACAAGGTGCGGCCTGGCATCACGGGCTGGGCGCAGGTGCACGGCTACCGCGGTGAGACGGAAACCATCGAGAAGATGCAGGCGCGGGTGGAGTTCGACCTGGAGTACCTGCGCAACTGGTCATTGGGCCTGGACCTGCAGATCATCATCCGCACCATCCGCTTGATGCTGTTCGATCGCAACGCCTACTGAGAACCAAATCGCGCGAACGGGTACCAAAGAGCATCACGGAGGCGCCGATGTGCTGGCGTCCTTTCCCAATGAACATCCGAGGTGAAAGTGAATAACCTGTCCACAACTTCGAACACAGTGGCTCGTCGCGCCGCGGCGGGTGCGGCCCTGGCGGCTTGTGGGTTGCTCGCGGTCCTGCCCTCGACGGGGCAAGCGGAAAACCTGCCCTTGTCGCTGACGCTGTCCCAGAACTTGCGCCGTGACAGCAACTTGCTGCGCACGACCGACGCGGCCAGCGACACGGTCAGCACGACCGCGGTGCAGGGCGTGTTCGACAAGTCCTACGGACGCCAGACTTACCGGGCCTCGGCGCGCTTTGCACGGGCGCGCTATGACCGCTTCAAGTTGTTCGACAACGATGCCAAGGACTTGGGTGCGAGTTTCTCCTCGGAGTTCGCATCGAATTGGTTGACGACCCTGAACGCCAACGACAGCACCAACCTGAACGCGCCCCAGGACAACCCGGCCACCAATCGCCTGTTGCGCAACGTGCGCCGCTATCGCAACGTGGGCGGTACGGTGCAGTACGGCAACGGGGGCACGTGGGCCGTTCTGGGCAGTGTCGACACCAACCGGTTGAACTACTCGGAAGACCTGTTCCAGTTCCAGAACTCGCGCCAGAGCTCCGAAGGGCTGCGCCTGATCTACAACGCCACCGACCTGTTGAGCTTCGGCATGGGCCCACGCTGGGTGCGCACCCGCTATCCCAACAATGCGAACATTGGTGAGACAAAAGACCAGAACCTCGATTTCACCGTGAACTGGCGCGTGACGGGCCTGAGCAGCCTCAACGCGCTGGTGAGCCGCCGTGAGAGCGAGCAGGGCATCACCGGCCGGCGCGTCAACTCGGTGACGGGCTCCCTGGGGTGGTCCTACACGCCGCGCGGGCGCATCGCCTACGGCGTGAACCTGACGCGCGCCACGAGCGCAGACCGCTTTCAAGAGGCTCGGTCCTTCACCTTCTCCATCAACGATCTGCGGACTGTGCAGAACGTGGCCCTGGACACGATCACCACGAGCCTCAACCTGTCAGCCTCCGCCGCCATCACAGGCAAGATCTCCACGGGGCTGTCGTATGGCTTGACGCGCTTTGAGCAGAACACCGCGCGAGATCGCTCCGTTACCACGCTGGTCAACACGGGGCAGCAGGTGGATTTCTTCAACGTCAACGGCAGCTCCAGCAGCTCCAACAGCCAACTGCAGTCCCTCACCTGGTCAACCAACTACGCCGCCTACCGATGGTTGGGCGTGAACTGCGCGCTGCAGTTCTACAAGCAATCCGCCGGCGTGGGGCGCCCGCGTTTCGACGGCCATTCGGTGGACTGCGGCGCCAGCATCACCCTCGACCCTTGACTGCACTTCTCGACCACTGACTGAGCGGTCACCCCCGGAGCCTCCCATGCCTTGCATTTTGCTGACCGGTGCCACCGGCTACATCGCCTCCCACATGTGGCTGACCGCCCAGGAGGCTGGCTACGACGTCATCGGCGTGGACAGCCTGGTCAACAGCTCGCCTCGTGTGTTGGACCGCCTGACGGCCATCAGCGGGCGCGAGCCTGTGTTCGTGCAGGGCGATGTGCGGGACGCGGCCGTGCTGGACCGCTGCTTCGAGGTGGCTCAGGAGCGTTTCGGCGGCGTGCAGGCCGTGGTGCATTTCGCGGCGCTGAAAGCCGTGGGCGAGTCGGTCGAGCGCCCGCTCGATTACTTCGACAACAACATCGGAGGCCTGCTCTCGGTGTGCCAGACCATGCAGCGCCACGGCGTCTTCAACCTGGTGTTCAGCTCGTCGGCCACGGTGTATGGCCAACCCGAGCGTCTGCCCATCACCGAAGACTCGCCGCTGCGCGCCACCAACCCTTACGGCCAGACCAAGCTCATCGGCGAGGAGCTGCTGCGCGAACTGGAGCGTTGCGATGCCCGCTGGAAAATCGCCTACCTGCGCTACTTCAACCCGGTGGGCGCGCACCTCAGCGGCCTGATCGGCGAAGACCCGCGCGGCATTCCCAACAACCTGATGCCATATGTGGCCCAGGTGGCTGTAGGCAAGCGCCCGCACCTCAATGTGTTCGGCAACGATTACGACACGCCCGATGGCACCGGGGTGCGCGACTACATCCATGTGCTGGACCTGGCCGAAGGCCATGTGGCGGCGCTGCGCTATCTCGCCGACCAGCAGGCCTCGCTGACGGTGAACCTCGGCACGGGCCGTGGCTACAGCGTGCTGGAGCTGGCCAAGGCGTATGGCGAGGCCGCTGACCGCGAGATCCCGATCGTGTTCGCGCCGCGCCGCCCCGGCGACGTGGCCGCCTGCTACGCCGATCCGGCGCTGGCCGAATCCCTCATGGGCTGGAAGGCCCGCCGTGGTTTGAAGGAAATGTGTGTGGACTCCTGGCGTTGGCAGTCCACCAATCCCCAAGGTTTCGAAGGTTGACGACGATGTCTGCTGCTGCATCCCACTCCGTTTTGCCGGTCATCATGGCTGGGGGTTCCGGCACCCGCTTGTGGCCGTTGTCCCGCGCCTTGTACCCGAAGCAATTTCTCATCCTGCAGGGCAACCAGAGCTTGTTCCAGCAAGCGCACCTGCGCCTGCAGGACTTGGCGTGTGACGACATTGCCGTGGCCAAGCCTTGCGTGGTCGGCAATGAAGAGCACCGCTTCCTGGTGCTCGACCAGTTGCGCGAGTTGAAGGGTGAGCCTTCCTCGCTGTTGCTGGAGCCTGCGGGACGCAACACTGCCCCTGCCGTGACCCTGGCTGCACTGCAGGCTGTGGCTGAGGGGGCTGATCCCATCTTGGTGGTGACACCGGCGGACCAGACGGTGACCGACGCCGAGGCCTACACCGACGCGCTGCGCAAGGCTGTCCGAGCGGCGGCCTTGGGCGACATCGTCATCCTGGGCATCACGCCGGACCGCCCGGAAACCGGCTTTGGCTACATCCGCACGGCCGCTGCCGATGCCGAGGGTGTGCGCAACGTCGCGGCCTTCGTAGAGAAGCCCAACCTGGAGACGGCCCAGGCCTATCTGGCCGATGGCGGCTACTTCTGGAACAGTGGCATGTTTGTCATGCGCGCCTCGCGCTGGCTGGCCGCGCTGGCGCATTTCCGCAAAGACATTGCCGACGCCACCAAGGCCTCGTTCGATGTCCGCACCACGGACGCGCAGTTCGTGCGCCCGGGCAAGGCCGAGTTCGAAGCCGTGCCGTCCGAGTCGGTGGACTACGCCGTGATGGAGCAATGCCCAGCGCAAATCGGTTGCGGTTTCAACGTGCGCATGGTGCCGCTGGACGCGGGCTGGTCGGACCTGGGTGCCTGGGATGCCGTTTGGCAAGTGAGCGAGCAGGACGACGCCGGCAATGCCTCTCAAGGCGATGCCCTGATCGAAGACAGCCACAACACCCTTGTGCACGCCACCAGCCGCTTGGTTGCGGCCGTGGGCCTGGACAACGTGGTGGTGGTGGAGACGCCAGACGCCGTGCTGGTGGCCGATCGCAGCCGCAGCCAGGACGTCAAGAAGATTGTCAACAAGCTGGCCGCCACCTCGCGTTCGGAAGGCACGCTGCACCGCCGCGTGCACCGCCCCTGGGGCTGGTACGACTCCATCGACATGGGGCCGCGTTTCCAGGTCAAGCGCATCATGGTCAAGCCCAAGGCGTCTTTGAGCCTGCAGATGCATCACCATCGCGCAGAGCACTGGATCGTGGTGAGCGGCACGGCCGAGGTCACCGTGGGCGACAAGGTCGTGCTGCTGTCGGAGAACCAGTCCACCTACATCCCGCTGGGCACGGTGCACCGCCTGATCAACCCGGGTGCGATCCCGTTGGAGATCATCGAGGTGCAGTCGGGCAGCTACCTGGGCGAAGACGACATCGTGCGCTTCCAGGACAACTACGGGCGTTCGGCCTGAGTCACTCCAGGCAGCGCAGCAAATCAAGCGGGTGCTGGGCGATGACGTCGGCACCCCAGGAGGCGATGTCTCCGTTGTGGCCGATGTAGCCCCATGCAGCGGCAGCGCTCGGCATCTTCGCGGCTTGGGCCGCCTGGATGTCGCGCAGGTCATCGCCCACGTAGAGCACGGTCTCGGGCGCCACACCCAGTTCCTCGCAGGCCGTGAGCAAGGGCAGGGGATGGGGTTTGGCGTGAGCGGTGCTGTCGCCGCTGATGTTGGTGCCGGAGCGCGTCTCCAGGCCCAAGCCGCGCAGCACCGGCAGGGTGAAGCGGTGTGGCTTGTTGGTGACGATGCCCCATTTCAGGCCTTGCGCTTCGAGCGTGTCGAGCAACTCGGCCACGCCGTCGAACAGCACGGTGGTCTCAGCCAAGCAGGCATCGTAATGGGTCAGGAAGGCCGTGCGCAGGTCTTCGAACTCGGGATGGCTGGGCCCGATGTCCAGGCCCACACCGATCAGGCCCCGGGCGCCAGCGGACGCGTAGGGGCGCAGCACGTCGATGGGCAGGGGCGCCAGCCCGCGGTCGGCACGCAGGCGGTTGAGGGCACCGCCCAGATCGCCCGCGGTGTCGGCCAGGGTGCCGTCGAGGTCAAACAGCACGGCGGTGGCAGGCCGCGGCCAGGTGATCTGGCCACGCAGGCCTCGGGGCGCGTCTTGCATCAGGACACCAGCGGCTTGCGGCACGCGATCATGTAGTTCACGCTGGTGTCATCAGAGAGCCAGTAGCGGCGCGTCAGGGGGTTGTATTCCAGGCCCTTGAACTGCTGCAGGTCGAGGCCGGCTTCGCGCATCCAGCGGGCCAGTTCGGCCGGACGGATGAAGCGCGAAAACTCGTGCGTGCCCTTGGGCAGCAGCTTGAGGATGTACTCGGCGCCGACGATGGCAAACAGGTAGGACTTGGGGTTGCGGTTGAGCGTGGAGAAAAACACCCAGCCGCCCGGCTTGGCCATGGCCGTGCAGGCACGCACGATGGAGGATGGGTCGGGTACGTGCTCCAGCATTTCCATGCAGGTGACGACGTCGAAGGCACCAGGCTGTTCTGCAGCGAGGTCTTCGGCCGAGACGCTGCGGTAGTCGAGGTTGGCGACGCCGCCTTCCATGGCGTGCAGTTGCGCCACCTTCAGGGGCTTGTCTGCCAGATCCACGCCCAGGACGTTGGCGCCTCGGCGGGCCATGGATTCGGCCAGGATGCCGCCGCCGCAGCCCACGTCGACCACGCGCTTGCCTTTGATGGCGGCGAACTGGTCGATCCAGTCCAGGCGCAAGGGGTTGATCTGGTGCAGGGGGCGGAATTCGCTCTCCGGATCCCACCACTTGTGGGCCAGCTCGGAGAATTTGGCGAGTTCTTGGGGATCGGCGTTGGTCATGGACGAGATGCTAACCAATGCCGCGCACATTCTGGCGGCGTCACCCCTGGGTCGCAGGCGTTTTATTGCACCGATTCGTTGCGCCGCCCGGTCTCAGGTCTCGGCGCCACTGCCCATGTCTTTCAGGCGGCGGTAGAGCGTGTTGCGGCTGATGCCCAGGCGCCTGGCGGCCTCGGACATGTTGCCGCCGGTGTCGGCCACGACCTGACGGATGGCCTGGCCCGACAGGCGCCGGAGGTTCGCCTCGGGGATGCGCTGTTCCGGGTGTGAGGACGTGTGCGTGGCGCCGGACGCTGCGCCCGCAGGGGGGGCTTGGGCGACGGACACCGACCCGCGCAGTTCGTCGGTCACATCTTCCGGCAGGTGGCGCCAGTCCAGGCTGTGGGCATCGGGCTCGAGCAGGGCGCATGCGGTGCGCAGCACGCCGTGGAGTTGGCGCAGGTTGCCGGGCCAGCGGTGGGCCGCCAGGGCCTGGCGCAGGCCGGGGTGCAGTTCGGGGGCGCGAGGCAAACCCATGTCCTGGGCGATGCGGGTGAGCATGTGCTGCGCCACGGCGTGGAAGTCCTGGCGCTCGCGCAGCGGGGGCAGGGTGATGGTCAGGCCGTTGAGGCGCCAGTACAGGTCTTCCCGGAACTGGCCTGCGGCGATGGCGTCTTTGAGCTGGCGGTGCGTGGCGCTGACGAGTTGAAAGTCGACAGGCACGGGCTTGCTGCCGCCCACGGGCACCACGGCGCGGTCCTGCAGCACGCGCAGCAGTCGGGCTTGCAGGCTCAAGGGCATGTCGCCGATTTCGTCCAGGAACAGGGTGCCGCCGTCGGCATCGCGGATGCGGCCGGGCGAGCCCTCGCGTCGCGCACCGGTGAAGGCACCGCCGACATAGCCGAACAGCTCGGCCTCGATCAGCCCCTCAGGCAGGGCGGCACAGTTCACGGCGACGAAGGGGCGGTGTGCGCGCGGCCCCTCCTCGTGCAGGCTGCGCGCCAGCACTTCCTTGCCCGAGCCGGACTCGCCCTGCACCAACACCGCGATGCCCTGGACCTGGACGCGGCGCGCGCGCGACAGGGCCTCCTGCACGCGGGGGTCGAGCCCGGGGCCGAGGTGCGCCGGTGCCGCGGGGACGGCCGAGGAAGGGGGCGTGGTGGCGTGCGTGGTGGCGTGCGTGCCGAGGCCACCGACAGAGGCCCCTTGGCGCACGTCCAGGCGGGCGTAGAGCGAGGGGCGGTCCGCCCGCGCCAAGCGCATCACTTTGCCCGGTGGCCACATGGCGAGGCGGGCCCCGGTGAGTTGCTCCAGCGTGCAAGCGCCGATGTCGTTGGGCTGCAGCTGCAGCCATTGCTGCGCCAGCGTGTTGGCACCCACCACCCAGCCGTCTTCCGACAAGGCCAGCAGTCCCTCGCCAACGCCGCCCAGGCCCTCCACGAGGGTGTGCAGGCGCACGATGCGCTCGTGGGTGTGGCGGGCATGGAAGAGCCGGTCCTCGATCATGCGCGCCGCGGAGCGCACCAAGGCGAAGGTGTGTGGGTGGCGGCTGCGGTGGTCGCCGGAGATGTCGAGCACGCCGCGCAGCTGGCCGGCCGGGCCGAAGACGGGGGCGGCCGAGCAGGTCAGGAAACTGTTGCGCTCCAGGTAATGCTCGGCGCCGTGGATGACGGTGGCGCGGCGCTCGGCCAGCGCGGTGCCGATGGCGTTGGTGCCTCGGTCGACTTCATGCCAGAGCGCGCCGGGTCGCAGTGAGACGCGCTCGGCGCGGCTGAGGAAATCGGCATCGCCCAGGCTGTGCAGCAGCAGGCCGCGTGCGTCGGACAGCACGACCAGGCTGCCCGAGTCGCGCATTTGCCCGAAGACGAAGTCCATCACCGGACGGGCCTGGGCGAGGAAGTCGTGCTCGGCAGACAGGGCCTGGCGCAATTCGCCCTCGGCGCACAGGGGCGGCTCGCACAGCGTGTCCACCGGGCTGAGGCCCGCGTGGCGGCTGCGCTCCCAGGAGCGGCTGAGCGACTCGTCCACCAGGCCACTGGGCACCTCGCCGTTCTCGATGAGCCAGCGGCGCGCCAAGCCGAGATCGCTCGGGGTGGCTGGGTGAGGGGTGGTGCTCAGGGACATGGCGTCAGGGGAGGAGCGGTTGGCGATGGCTGCTGTGGGGAGCGCCAGGGGCTGCCACAGTATCCCGCCGCCTGCTGGCCGCCACACGCGGGTACACCCTGTGTCATTTTGGCGCAGTGTGCCGGGGCGCGGGTGTGCGCCATGTCACAGGGTGACACCTGCTCGGCGCGCCGGGGTGGCACCCCTTTCCCAGCGACGCGCCGGGCTTGCGGGGCAGCGAGCTCAGGTCGAACCCTCATTGGCACGCGCCCTGCGCTGTCATGGAGGCGGCGGGCCACAAGCCCGGGACAGGCTGCCTCCACCAGCCTGTCACCGCACCCTTCACTTGACCGCTCGACGTCACCCCCGACACAGGAGACCGCCATGATCTACGCCGCACCCGGCACCGCAGGAGCCCCCGTCGCCTTCAAGGCGAAGTACGACAACTTCATCAACGGCCAGTTCGTGGCGCCGGTGGAAGGCCAGTACTTCGACGTGATCTCGCCGATCAATGGCAAGGTCTTCACGCAGGCCGCCCGCTCCGGCGCGGCCGACATCGAACGCGCCCTGGACGCAGCCCATGCCGCCAAGGACAAGTGGGCCGCCACCTCGGCTGGCGAGCGCGCCAACATCCTGCTGAAGATCGCCGATCGCCTTGAGCAGAACCTGGAGAAGCTGGCCTACGTCGAAACCGTGGACAACGGCAAGGCCATCCGCGAGACGCTGAACGCCGACATCCCGCTGGCGGTGGATCACTTCCGCTACTTCGCCGGTTGCCTGCGTGCGCAAGAGGGCTCGCTCTCAGAAATCGACGGTAACACCATCGCCTACCACTTCCACGAGCCCCTGGGCGTGGTCGGCCAGATCATCCCCTGGAACTTCCCCATCCTGATGGCGGCCTGGAAGCTGGCCCCCGCCCTGGGTGCGGGCAACTGCGTGGTGCTCAAGCCCGCTGAGAGCACCCCCATCAGCATCCTGGTGCTGGTCGAACTGATCGCCGACCTGCTGCCCCCGGGCGTGCTCAACGTCGTCAACGGTTTCGGCCGCGAAGCTGGCATGCCGCTGGCGCAGAGCAAGCGCATCGCCAAGATCGCCTTCACGGGCTCGACCGCCACCGGCCGCGTCATCGCGCAAGCCGCCGCGACCAACCTCATTCCCGCCACGCTGGAGTTGGGTGGCAAGAGCCCCAACATCTTCTTCGCCGACGTCATGGACGCTGACGACGCCTTCCTGGACAAGGCCATCGAAGGCATGGTGTTGTTCGCCTTCAACCAGGGCGAGGTGTGCACCTGCCCGTCTCGCGCGCTGATCCAGGAGTCCATCTACGACAAGTTCATGGCGCGTGTGCTCCAACGCGTGGCCGCCATCAAGCAGGGCAACCCGCTGGACACCGACTCGATGATGGGTGCGCAGGCCTCGGCGCTGCAGATGGACAAGATCCTGTCCTACATGGCCGTCGGCAAGGACGAAGGGGCAGAGGTGCTGATCGGCGGCGAGGCGGCCCAACTCGGCGGTGAACTGGACGGCGGCTACTACGTGCAGCCCACGCTCCTCAAGGGCCACAACAAGATGCGCGTCTTCCAGGAGGAAATCTTCGGTCCGGTGCTGGCCGTGACCACCTTCAAGGACGAGGCCGAGGCCCTGCAGATCGCCAACGACACCGTTTACGGCCTGGGTGCTGGCGTATGGACCCGCAACGGCAACCGCGCCTACCAGTTCGGCCGCCGTATCGAGGCCGGCCGCGTGTGGACCAACTGCTACCACGCCTACCCGGCGCACGCCGCCTTCGGTGGCTACAAAGAATCAGGCATCGGCCGCGAGACCCACAAGGTCATGCTCGACCACTACCAGCAGACCAAGAACCTGTTGGTCAGCTACGACCCCAACAAGCTGGGATTTTTCTGAGCACGCTTTCCAAGCAAGCCATGGACGTTTCCGTGGCCCGGTCCACCAGGCTGTGCCACAGTTCGGTCTTCGTACATCGACCCGATGCCTCTGGAGCTCCGAACATGTCTTTGCTGGTTTACGGCATTCCCAACTGCAATACCGTCAAAAAAGCCCGCACCTGGCTCGATGAGCAGGGCGCGGGCTTTGTTTTCCACGACTACAAGAAGCAAGGCGTGCCCGCCGAGCGCCTGGACGCCTGGATCGCCCAGGTCGGTTGGGAGCCGCTGGTCAACCGCCAGGGCACGACCTGGCGCCAGCTTGACGAGGCCGTCAAGGCCAGCGTGGTCGATGCGGCCAGTGCCAAGGCGCTGATGCTGCAGCACGCCAGCGTCATCAAGCGCCCGGTCATCGAGCTGGGTGGCGAGGTGCTCAGTGTGGGCTTCGACGAGGCCAAGGCAGCGAAGATCGCGGCTCACATCCAGCGCTGAGGCAGCCCTCAGGCCGCCAGCAACTGGCGCAGCACGAAGGGCAGGATGCCGCCGTGCTGGTAGTAGCTCACCTCGATCGGGGTGTCGACGCGCAGCTTGACCACCACGGTCTGCGTGCTGCCATCGGCGCGGGTGATGAGCAGCTTGACGTCGGCCTGTGGCTTGATGGCGTCCCCGAGGTCGATGGCGATCTGCTCGTCGCCCCTCAGGCCCAGCGACTGCCAGGAGTCATCGCCCTTGAACTGCAGCGGCAGCACGCCCATGCCCACCAGGTTGGAGCGGTGGATGCGCTCGAAACTGCGCGCGATGACGGCCTGGATGCCCAGCAGCTGCGTGCCCTTGGCCGCCCAGTCGCGGCTGGAGCCGGTGCCGTATTCTTCGCCCCCGAAGATGACGGTGGGCGTGCCCTCGGCGATGTAGCGCATGGCCGCGTCGTAGATGAACTGCTTCTCGCCCTTGGCTGCACCCTCGTTCTGAAAAAGGGTCCAGCCGCCTTCCTCGCGGCTGCCGTCGGCCAGCGCGGGCAGCATCAGGTTCTTGATGCGGACGTTCGCAAAGGTGCCGCGCATCATCACCTCATGGTTGCCGCGGCGTGAGCCGTAGCTGTTGAAGTCGGCCTTCTTCACGCCCAGGGACAGCAGGTACTGGCCGGCAGGCGAGGCCTCCTTGATCGAGCCCGCAGGCGAGATGTGGTCGGTGGTGATGGAGTCACCGAACAGCGCCATGATGCGTGCCTTGGGGCCGCTCAGGCCGATGCCCAGCTTGCCGCTGGCCGGAGCCTTGGGCGTGGGCTCAAAGCCGTCGAAGAAGGGCGGGCGTGCGATGTAGCTGCTCTGTGGCCAGTTGTACACCTCGCCGCTCACGCCCTTGGTTTTCTCCCAGAGCTTGCCGGGCTTGCTGGCGACTTGCTCGTAGTTCTTGCGGAAGGCCTTGCCGTTCATGGCGTGCTTCATGAGCTTGGCGATGTCGGCGCTGCTGGGCCAGATGTCGCCCAGGTACACCGGCTTGCCGCCCTTGCCCAGGCCGACGGGCTCGGTCATGAGGTCGCGCGTGACGTTGCCCGCGATGGCATAAGCCACCACCAGCGGCGGGCTGGCCAGGAAGTTGGCCTTCAGGTTGGGGTGGATGCGTGCTTCGAAGTTGCGGTTGCCCGACAGCACCGCAGCACACACGAGGTCGTTGTCGGTGATGGTCTGGTTGATCTCTGGGGCCAGGTCGCCGGCATTGCCGATGCAGGTGGTGCAGCCATAGGCCGCCACGTTGAAGCCCAGCTTTTCGAGGTAAGGCAGCAGGCCGGCTTTCTCCAGGTATTCGGTGACCATGCGTGAGCCCGGCGCCAGCGAGGTCTTGATGTGAGGCTGCACCCTCAGGCCGGCCTTGACCGCCTTCTTGGCCAGCAGGCCGGCAGCCAGCAGCACGCCCGGGTTGGAGGTGTTGGTGCAGGACGTGATGGCCGCGATCAGCACATCGCCGTTGTGCAGGTCCACGCCCTTGGCCGTGGGGTAGGCCTTGGCGAGTTTCTCGGCGGGCTGGTTGAAGCCGTTCTCGGCCACCGGCTTGGCGAACAGCTCGGTGAAGGTCCGGCTCAGGGCGCCGATTTCGATGCGGTCTTGCGGGCGCTTGGGGCCGGCCAGCGAGGGGGCCACGGTGCCCAGGTCGAGCGTGACAACACTGGAGTAGTCGATGTCACCACGCTTGGGCGTGCCGAACAGCTCCTGGGCCTTGAAATAAGCCTCGAACGCTTCGATTTCGGAACGCTTGCGCCCCGTGCCCTCGAAATAGTCCAGGGTACGCTCGTCCACGGGGAAGAAGCCCATGGTGGCGCCGTACTCGGGGGCCATGTTGGCAATCGTCGCGCGGTCGGGCAGTGTCAGCGCGGCCGTGCCTTCGCCGAAGAACTCGACGAACTTGCCCACGACCTTCTCCTTGCGCAGGCGCTCGGTGATGGTCAGCACCAGGTCGGTGGCGGTGACGCCTTCGCGCAATTGACCGGTGAGCTCGAAGCCGACCACGTCGGGGGTGAGGAAGTAGACGGGCTGGCCCAGCATGCCGGCTTCGGCCTCGATGCCGCCCACGCCCCAGCCGACCACGCCGATGCCGTTGATCATGGTGGTGTGGCTGTCGGTGCCGACCAGGGTGTCGGGGTAAGCGACAGTGTCACCGTTGGCATCCTTCACCTTGTGGATGCCCCGTGCCAGGTATTCCAGGTTGACCTGGTGGACGATGCCGAAGCCCGGAGGCACGACGCCGAAGGTGTCAAAGGCTTGCATGCCCCACTTCATGAATTCGTAGCGCTCGGCGTTGCGCTGGAATTCGAGCTTCATGTTGAGGTCCAGCGCCTTGTTGCTGCCGTAGTGGTCGATCATCACGGAGTGGTCGACGACGAGGTCCACCGGGACCAGCGGCTCGATGCGCTTGGCGTCCTGGCCCAGCTCCTGCGCCACGTTCCGCATGGCGGCCAGGTCGGCCAGCAGCGGCACGCCGGTGAAGTCCTGCAACACCACGCGCGAGACGACGAAGGGGATCTCGTCGGTGCGCTCGGCTTGGGGTTGCCAGTTCGCCAGTTGGGCCACATGCTCGGGCGTGACCTTCTGGCCGTCGCAGTTGCGCAGCACTGACTCCAACACGATGCGGATGGACACCGGCAGGCGTTTCACCGCCGGGTGCACCTTCGCCAGCTCAGGCAGGGCGTAAAACTTCAGCGACTTGCCAGAGGCGGTCTCGAACGATTGGACGGTCTTGGCAAATGGGTGTGCCATGCTGGAGCTCCGTGGGTGTCTGCGTGGTTTCCATTCTGGCAGCAAGCGGCCCAGGTGCGCCAGCGGAGACAATGTCATTTTGTACGGCGGTGTGATCGCCGCCCATGCGAATCTCCGCCCGCTCCCGCCTCCGATGTTCTCTTTGTCGCCCACCCCCCCCGTCATCCCTCGCCTGCGCTCGTCGCGACGCCGCTCCAGCGGGGCGGTCGATTGGTTCCTCATCGCCATGGTGGCCGCAGTGGCCCTGGCCAGCGTCCAGCCGGATTGGGGGCGCAGCGAGGGCGCGTTGCACCTGGGCCGCGTGACCGACATCGGCGTCTTCCTGCTGTTTTTCCTGCATGGCATGGGCCTGTCCACCGACAGCCTCAGGAAAGGCGCGGCGCAGTGGCGCTTGCACTTGCTGGTGCAACTGTGCACCTACATGCTGTTTCCCTTGTGGTGGGCACTGTGGGCTGCGGTGCTTGGGCGTGCCGTTTCCCATGACCTGTTGATGGGCTTTTTCTACCTCGCCGTGCTGCCCTCCACGGTGTCGTCGTCGGTGGCCATGACAGCACTGGCGCGTGGGCACGTGGCCGCCGCGGTGGTCAACGCGACCTTGTCGACCCTGTTGGGCGTGTTCATCACGCCCCTGCTGGTCAGCCTGGTGATCGGGGCCGAGCTGCAAGCGGCGGGCCAGGCACTGGACGTTGGTCAAACCATGCTGAAGGTCGCGCAGATGCTGCTGCTGCCCTTCGTCGTGGGCCACCTACTGCGGCCATGGCTGTCTGCGTGGTTCGCGCGCATCAAGCCGGTCACCACGGTGTTCGACCGCGGCGTGATCGTGCTGCTGGTGTGGTCCGCTTTCAGCGACTCGGTCGCCGATGGCCTGTGGACGCGCCACGGGCCACTGCTGCTGGCGGAAACCATGGCTGGCGCGGTGCTGTTCCTGTTCCCGATGCTGTGGGTCACCAAGCGCATGGCCCGCGCGATGGGTTTGTCGGTGGAGGATGAAATCGTCGCGGTGTTCTGCGGCTCCAAGAAAACGCTGGCCTCGGGCATGCCCATGGCCAAGCTGCTGTTCGGGGGCAGTGCCGCGATGGGGGTGTTGATCTTGCCGATCATGCTCTACCACCAGCTGCAGCTGTTCGTGTGCGCCGTCATGGCGCGTCGGTACGCGGCCCGGGACGGTGGTGCACCGGCGCGTCGGGTGGTGTGAGCCGTGTCGGCGCAGCGCATCGCCTACCACCCGCCGCCCGACACGGGCCTGGACGTGGTCCACGTCGATGAGGCGATGGTGGTGGTCAACAAGCCGGCTGGCCTGCTTTCTGTGCCTGGACGTGGCGACGACCGACAGGACTGCTTGGCCCTGCGCGTACAGCAGCGTTTCGCCGACGCGCTCACCGTGCATCGGCTGGACATGGCCACTTCCGGCTTGTTGGTGATGGGCCGGGGCGCGGCCATGCAGCGTGCGCTCAGCCTGGCGTTCGAGCGGCGCCTCGCGAAGAAGCGTTACGAGGCCGTCGTGCACGGGCTGATGGCCGAGGATGCAGGCGACATCAGCCTGCCGCTCACCACCGACTGGCCGCGCCGACCCCGGCAGATGGTGTGTTTCGAGCGCGGCAAGCCCTCCGTGACCCGCTTCACCGTCATCTCGCGCGACGCGGCGGCGCAGCGCACCCGCTTGTCCCTGGAGCCGATCACCGGGCGCTCGCACCAACTCCGCGTGCACTTGCTGGCGCTCGGCCACCCCATCGTGGGGGACGAGCTCTACGCGCCCTGCACACCACCGGAGGCAGCCCAAGGTGCCTGCCCGGGCGCACCTGGCCGGATGCTCCTGCACGCCGCCGAGCTGGCCCTGCCGCATCCTGCGAACGGCGAGCGCCTGCACTGGCACATCGGCGTGCCCTTCTGAGCGTCTTGGTCAGTCTGACGGGCCTCGCTTCGCCGCCTGGCGGCTGGCGCGCACCCAGCGCTCGATGACGCTGAACATCTGCGGTACATCGAGCGGCTTGGCGACATGGTCGTTCATGCCGGCTGACAGCGCCTGCTCCCGGTCCGTCACCAGGGCGCTGGCCGTCATGGCGATGATGGGCAACTGCTGCCAGCGCGGGTCACGGCGGATGTGGGCGGTGGCGGTGTAGCCGTCCATGCGGGGCATTTGGCAGTCCATCAGCACGCAGTCGAAGGGTTGTGTGGCGCTGTGGAGCGTGTCGAGGGCGATCTGCCCATCACTCGCCAAGGTGACTTCGGCACCGGCGCGCTCCAGCAACTCGAGCGCCAGTTCCTGGTTGAGCGGCTGGTCCTCCACCAGCAAGATGCGGGTGCCCGCCAGCGGCGTCGGGCGCGCGACGGGCGCCTGCTCGGGCATGTGGTCGTCGGCAGGCGCTCGCGCGACAGGGGCCGGGCTGGTGTGGGTCACAGGCGGCGAGGCCACCGCGCTGCGGCTGAGGGCATCGAACAGCGACGAGGGGCTGACCGGCTTCGTCAGGATGCCGGCCAGTGCCACGTCGCTGGCAGCGGAGCGAGCTTCTTGCTGGTTGAATGCCGTGACAAGGAGGATGCAGGGCCGCCGTTCGCTGGGGCGCGACAGGATCTGACGGGCCAGCTTGACGCCGTCCATGCCGGGCATGAGCCAATCCAACAAGAACCAGTCATAGGGCGCTCCGGCAGCATCCAGCAGGCGCAACGCCTCGCTGGCACTGGCAGCGACATCCACCTGCAAACCCAGCCCCGTGGCCATGCCAGCGAGAACCTCGCGGGCGTCGCTGTGGTCGTCGACGATGAGCAAGCGCTTGCCGCGCCAGTCCTCGCGCCTCGGCGCCATGGGGCGGGGCTGGGCGGGCAGCTGCAGGCGGGCGGTGAAGTGGAACGTGGCGCCGTGGCCGGGTTGGCTGTCCACCCACATCCGGCCGCCCATGTGCTCGACCAGTTGCCGCGAGATGGTCAGACCCAAGCCCGTGCCACCGTGGCGGCGGGTGGTCGAGGCGTCGAGCTGTGTGAAGGGCTGAAACAGACGCTCCATCTCACCTGCCGCCAGCCCCGGGCCGCTGTCCCGCACCCAGCCGTGCAGCACCACATCTTGTCCGTCTTGCGACTGCAGTGCCAGCCCCAGCGTCACGCTGCCTGCGTCGCTGAACTTCACGGCGTTGGAGCCCAGGTTGACCAACACCTGACGCAGCCGGGTCGGATCGCCCTGCAGGTGGCTGGGAAGGTCGGGCGGCGCGCTGAACAGCAGCTCCAGGCCCTTGCGCTCAGCCGGCAGGCCCAGCACATCGTTGACCTCGTCGAGCACCTGCTGGAGCGGGAAGTCCACACTTTCAAGCACGAGGTGACCCGCCTCGATCTTGGAGAGGTCCAGCACGTCGTTGAGGATCTGCAGCAAGCCGCTGGCGGCCTGGTGTGCCTTCGCCACATAGCCTCGGCGCTTGTCGGGGGATGGCTCGTCCAGCGCCAGGTGTGTCATGCCGATGATGGCGTTCATGGGCGTGCGGATTTCGTGGCTCATGTTCGCCAGGAAGGCTGATTTGGCCCGCGTGTTGGCCTGCGCGGCTTCCGTCGCTGCTTGCAGGGCCGCGGCGGTTCGACGGCGCTGCGTCACGTCCTCGATCGTGGCGAAGTACAGGTCCGGGTCCTCCTCCGACAGGCTGATGAGGCGTACCTCGACGTCAAACGGTTCGCTCCCGCCGCCGGGCAGCGCGCGTGTGTGGTGCCAATCGAAGCGCATCGCCGTGCGGCCGGTGCGGCAGCTGTCCATGGTGGCTTGCACATGCGCCTCGGCGGCGTCGGGGCCGTCTGGGTGCGGCTCGCTCAAAGGCGGCTGCCAGGGCTTCAGCCCGATCAGGCCGCGACCGCCCGGGTCACCAAAAAGTGCCACTGCGGCTGGGTTCGCCCGCACGATGCCCTGGTGCCGGTGCACGAACAGGAAGGCCGTGGGGGCGTGCGCGAAGGCCAGGTCGAAGCGGCTCTCTGCGCGCCGGCGTGCAGTCACGTCGAGCCAATAACCGTCATAGACGGTGTCGCCATTGGGCGCCTGCGCAGCCGCGCTGTTCACGCTCAACCAGCGCAGTTGGCCGCCATGGCGCCATTCGAACTCCACGGCGTGTGCGGGTGGGCAAAGGGTATCTTGACCTGCCATGCGCCACAGCTCGGCTGGCTCTGCCAACAAGGCCGGCCAGGCGTCGCCGAAGATGCGCGCCACACCGGGGCCGACGTGGCTGAAGTGTCCCTTGCCGCCGGCGTCTACGCGCCAGCGGAACAGGCCCAGCGGCAAGGCCCGGGTCATGTCCAGGGCTTCGTGGCGCGCCCGCTCGACCGCGTGGTGGCGCTCGTTGCGACGCCACCAAGACCACAACACCGCCCAGCCCAGGCCCGTGATGGCAAGGGCGGTGAGCGTGCCTGTCGCGACCATGTCTGCCTCCTGGGTCAACGGCGTCCAGACCCACAGGCGGTAGGGATAGCCCTCGAGGTCCAGGTGCTGCGACAGGTGGCGCTTGCCGTCGATCACCCGGCCAGGCCAGGATTCGCCCGCCAGCCCCACGGTGATGGCTTGCCACTGCAAGGGCTGTGGCGGGGCCAGGTAAGCCTCCTTGACCTCCGACGCGCTCAGCCTGGAGAGCCGCCCGTCAGGCACCGCGTGCAGCAGGTCCGCGGGGCGGTTGCCCGAGACGACCACCCCGTTGCGGTCCACGATGGCGATCACCCGCCCGACCGTGTCCCGGAAAAGCCGGTGCATCGCATTCGGGTCGGTTTTGAGGATGATGACGCCCAGCGGCCGACCGTCGTCACTGATGCGGGCGGAGAAGTTGAAACCGGGCTTCTGGCTGATCTTGCCCATCACGAACTGGAAGCCGAGGCCTTCAGACATCGCTTGCTGGAAGTATTCGCGGTCAGCGAAGTTCGCGCCCAGCGTGGAGGCCTCCGGGCTGAGGTCGCTGTCGGCCACGGTCGTTCCCTCTGCATTCTGGATGTAGGCCTGGCGGATGCCGAACCAGTGCACCAACTCCTCCAGCCGGGCGCTCATGCGCTGTACCGGCTCGCGCGACATCAGCTCGGACTGCAGCGGCAAGTGCCTGCCTGGCTCTTTCGCCGCGCCGGCGGGCAGGGCGGTCTCGCGCATGAACCTGGCCATGTCGGGTTGTCCCGCCAGCGCCTGGGCCAGGCCCGCCGTGGTGTGGAAGTGGGCCTCGACGTTGTCGCGCAGGATCTCCAGCCGCTGCTGCCCGCGCCCGTGGGTGTCACGGTAGAAGTTATTGAGGCGCGCGCAGGTGAAGGCCACTGCCGCCGTCACGGCCGCGATCAGCCACACCAGGGCCGCGCGCAGGGCACGCTGCCGAAGCCTGCTCAGGTCAATGGGGACTTCCAGCACATCGTCACGCATGCGGTGTTCTCCAGACGGGTGTCGCCATCGTCGCACAGAGCGGCTGCGCCGCCGCACGACGGCCCCACAGGTGGACCCGGCAATGGCCGGTCCCACCACGGTGCTTGCCGAAGGGGATTGGTGGCAGAATTCGCTTTTCCGTCTAGCACTTGCGATGCCATGAGCGCAGTTGTCATCAGCGGCACGGGTTTGTACCAGCCCCCGCACACCATCACCAACGACGAGTTGGTGGCCTCGTTCAACGCCTACGTGGACGCCTGGAATGCCGAGCACGCTGCCGACATCGAAGCCGGCACGCGCCAGCCACTGACGCACTCCAGCAGCGAGTTCATCGAGAAGGCCTCGGGCATCAAGCAGCGCTACGTGATGGAGAAGTCCGGCATCCTGGACCCGCAGCGCATGTACCCGCGCCTGCAGGAACGCGACGACGACGAGCTCTCCATCCTCGCCGAGATCGCTGTGGAGGCCGCGAAGAAGGCGCTGGCGGCCGCGGGCAAAACCGGTGCCGACGTCGATGCCGTCATCTGCTCGTGCTCCAACCTGCAGCGCGCTTACCCGGCGATTGCCATCGAGGTGCAGAACGCGATCGGCGCCAAGGGCTACGGCTTTGACATGAACGTGGCCTGCTCGGCAGCCACCTTCGCCCTGGAACAGGCCGTCAACGCTGTCAAGAATGGCTCGGCCAAGTGCGTGCTGGTGGTCAACCCCGAAATCACGTCTGGCCACCAGGAGTGGAAAGACCGCGACTGCCACTTCATCTTCGGTGACGTGGCCACGGCCACCATCGTCGAGCGCGCAGACACGGCCACGGCAGGTGAGCAGTGGGAAGTGCTGGGCTCGCAGCTGGCCACGCAGTTCTCCAACAACATCCGCAACAACTTCGGCTACCTCAACCGCAGCGAAGACAGCGACCCGAAGGCCCGGGACAAAACCTTCCGCCAGGAAGGCCGCAAGGTGTTCAAGGAGGTGGTTCCCATCGCCTCGGCGCACATCGAGAGCCAACTCGAGGCGCTGCGCATCCAGCCCACCGACGTGCGCCGATTCTGGCTGCACCAGGCCAACCTGTCGATGAACCAGCTCATCGTCAAGAAGCTGATCGGCACCGAAGTCACGCCTGACGTGGCGCCGTTGATCCTCGACGAATACGCCAACACCTCATCGGCCGGATCCATCATCGCCTTCCACCTGCACCGCTCCGATCTGGCCTCGGGCGATGTGGGCGTGATCTGCTCGTTCGGCGCAGGTTACTCGGTGGGCAGCGTGGTGCTGCGCAAGCGCTGAAACAGCACTGGAGCGGCGCTGACGGCTTGCCGAGGGCCAGCGCTCGGCGCCACCCCCATCGGGGGGCGTGGCGGCCCCGGCCACTGAGCGCACAATCGCGGCAGCGGAGCGGCCCCCGACCTCGTTCATCACGGCCCGTCTGGTACCCAGCGGGCCGTTTGCTTTGCACGGTGCACCATGAGCAACGACTTCACCTTCTACTGGCACGATTACGAAACCTTCGGCCGCGTGCCCCGGCGTGATCGCCCCTCGCAGTTCGCTGGCGTGCGCACCGATGCCCAGCTCAACGAGGTCGGCCAGCCCTTGATGCAGTACTGCCAGCCCTCGCCCGACTGCCTGCCCGACCCCGAATCCTGCCTGCTCACCGGCATCCTGCCGCAAACCTGCCTGGAGCGCGGCGTGCCCGAGCACCTGTTCGCCGATGCCATCGAGCGGGAGCTCGCCACACCCAACACCATCGGCGTGGGCTACAACACCATCCGCTTCGACGACGAGGTCACGCGCCACCTGTTCTGGCGCAACCTGATCGACCCCTACGCCCGCGAGTGGCAGAACGGCTGTGGCCGCTGGGACCTGCTCGACGTGGTGCGCACCACCTGGGCCCTGCGCCCGGAGGGCATCCAATGGCCCAAGCACGACGATGGCCGCCCCTCCTTCAAGCTGGAGCACCTCACCGCAGCCAACGGCCTGAGCCACGAGGCGGCGCACGATGCGTTGTCCGACGTGCGCGCCACCGTGGCGCTGGCGCGCATCATCCAGCGGGCACAGCCCAAGCTCTGGGACTTCTGCTTGAAGCTGCGCAAGAAGGACGCCGTGCTGGCCGAGGCGGGTCTGGACAAGCCGCGCTCCGCCTGGAAGCCCTTCCTGCACGTGTCCGGCATGTACAGCCACGAGCACGGCTGCATGGCCCTGGTGTGGCCGTTGGCGCAGCACCCCAGCAACAAAAACGAGGTGCTGCTGTGGGACCTGGCCCACGACCCCTCCGAGTTGCTGGGGCTGAACGTCGAGACGATCCGCCAGCGCTTGTTCAGCAAGACGGCCGACCTGCCCGAGGGCGTCATGCGCCTGCCGCTCAAGAGCCTGCACATCAACAAATCGCCCATCGTCATCGGCAACCTCAAGGTGCTGACGCCGGCGCTGCAGCAGAAATGGGGTCTGGATCTGGACGTGGCCGCTCGCCATGCCGAGGTGGCCGCCTCGCTGGGGCAGCGCATGGACGGCATCTGGGCCGAGGTACACGCGCGCCCCGAGTCGCGTGAAGGCGCTGCACCGGATGTCGATGAGGACCTCTACGGTGGCTTCGTGGGCAACGAAGACCGCCGCATCCTGCAGCGCTTGAAGGCGATGTCGCCCGACGAGTTGGCGCAACGCGCCTCGTCTGGGCGCTCTCCCGGGTTTGTCGATGAGCGCCTGGAGGAACTCGTGTTCCGCTACCGCGCCCGCAATTTCCCCGACACCTTGAACGATGAAGAGCAAGCCCGCTGGCTTGCCTTGCGCAGCGTGCGATTGCTGGAGGGCGCTGGCGGCGGTTTGTCGATGTCGGCCTTCTTTGAGCGCATCGACCAGCTCAGTGAGCAGCTGTCCGAAGACGACGAGCGCGGCCAGGACATCCTCGGTGCGCTGTACGACTATGCCGAGCAGATTGCTCCCTGAGCAGGTGCAGGCTCGGCCGCAGGCAACGCACTTGCGCTACCTGGGCGGCTACCCGGCGCACCTGCTGCTGCAAGTACAGGGCCTCATCGACACCGGGCGTCTGGGGGAGAGTCTGAGCCAGCGCTATCCTGCGCAGCATGAGGTCCGCACCGACAAGGCCCTGTACGACTACGTCACCGAGTTGAAGGCACGGTGCATGCGCGGCGCCGACCCCATCAGCAAGGTCACGTACGACAGCAAGCTCAAGGTGATCCAGCACGCCCTGGGCACGCACACGCGCGTGTCGCGGGTGCAGGGCGGGCAGCTCAAGGCCAAGCGCGAAATCCGCATTGCGAGCTTGTTTCGCGAGGCGCCCCCCGAATTCCTGAACATGATCGTCGTGCACGAGTTGGCGCACCTCAAAGAGCGCGAGCACGACAAGGCCTTCTACCAGCTGTGCCGGCACATGTCGCCCGACTACCACCAGCACGAATTCGACCTGCGCTTGTGGCTCACCGCCCGCGACCTGGGGCTGCTGCCCGGGCCCGCGCCGGCGTGACCCGCCGCTTCAGAACAGCTTGTCGATGAAGGACTTCAGGCGATCTTCCAATTGCGTGCCGAGCGAGGCGCCGCCCTCGGGCGGCCGGGGAATCAGCTCCGGTCCGATGGGGGTGTCGTCCAGGCCGAGTTCGCGCAGGAAGCCGCCGTCGGCCCATTCCTTGTAGCGCCAGCCGCTGTCTTGCCGCACCACGCCTTCGGGCACCGGCAGCTCCAGCACGGGCTCCCGGCTCAGGGCGGTGGCCATGTACTGGATCCACACCGGCAAGGCCAATGAGGCGCCAGAAGCGTGGCTGCCCAGGCTGCGCGGCGTGTCATAACCCAGCCAGACCACCGCGGCCACGTGGGGTTGGAAGCCGGCGAACCAGGCGTCCACCACGTCGTTGGTGGTGCCCGTCTTGCCGTACAGGTCCGGGCGCTTGAGTAGCGCCTGCGCGCGCGCTGCGGTGCCGGTGCGCGTCACCTCGTTGAGCAGGGTGGCCGTGATGAAGGCGTTGCGGGCCGGGACCACGCGGTCGCCTTCGTCGATGGCCTTCACGGGCGCCTCGAACACCACCTTGCCATCGCCGTTGGTGATGCGTCGGATCAACACGGGTGACACCTTCATGCCACCGTTCGCGATCACGGCGTAGGCACTGGCAAGTTGCAGGGGCGTGGTCGCACCGGCGCCGAGGGCGAGCGTGAGGTTGTCCGGCTGCTTGTCGACGTCGAAGCCATAGCGGCCGGTCCAGGCGCGTGCGGCCTGCGGGCCCATCAGCTGCACGAGGCGGATGCTGACCATGTTCTTGGACTTGGCCAGCGCGGTGCGCAAGGTCATGGGGCCGTCGAACTGGCCGTCGGCGTTGGAAGGCGTCCAGCCGCCCACGCTCAAGGGCGCGTCGTTGACGACGGTTTCGGGCATCACGCCGTTCTCCAGCGCCGCGGCGTACAGGAAGGGCTTGTAGCTGGAGCCCGGCTGGCGCCAGCCTTGCGTGGCGTGGTTGAACTGGTTGCGCTGGAAGTCGAAGCCGCCCACCATGGCGCGAATCTGGCCATCGCGTGGGTCCAGCGCGACCAGTGCCCCCTCGGCCTCCGGCCATTGCGTGATGACCCAGTCGCCACTCGGCCCACCGAGCTGAGCGGCGCGCACCACCGAGCCGCGGCGCAGCCGCAGCTTGTCCGATGCCTTCGGGCTCAGGGCGGCCTGCACTTGCCGCAGCCCCTTGCCACTGATGGGGATGACCTCTCCGCCCGCCAACACCAGGGTCACGCGCTTGGCATTGACGTCGGTGACCACGGCGGCGTGCAGCATCTCGTCGTCGTTGTACTCGTTGAGCACTTGCGAGACGGCCGGGTCGGTGTCGGCCAGATCGCGGTCCAGGTCCTCATGGCCTTCGGGGCCGCGCCAGGGCTGACCGATTTCACGCTCGATGAGGGCGCGCCTCACGGCCTTCCAGGCCGCCTGTTGATCGGCTGCGCGCAACGTCGTCACCACCTTCATGCCGCTGGTGTAAGCCCTCTCGCCGTACTGGGCGAACACCTCGGCGCGGGCCATCTCGGCCACATGCTCGGCGTGCACCTCGGCCTCGGCCGGGTTGCGCACGTTCAGCTTCTCGGCTTTGGCAGCGGCGTACTGCTCGTCGTTGAGCACGCCCTCCGAGTGCATGCGCGACAGTGCCACCAGCTGGCGAGCCCGCGCCCGCGTGGGGTTCTTGATCGGGTTCACATTGGCCGGGTTCTGTGGCAAGCCCGCCAGCATGGCGCATTCAGCCGCGTTCAAGGCGCTCAAGGGCTTGCCAAAGTAGGTTTGCGAGGCCTCCGCGAAACCGTAAGAACGCGCCCCCAGGTAAATCTGGTTCATGTAGAGCGTGAGGATCTGGTCCTTGCTCAGCTCCCGCTCGATCTTCAACGACAGCAGCGCTTCCTTCAATTTGCGACTGATCGTCTTCTCCCGCGTCAGGAAAAACGTGCGCGCCACCTGCTGCGTGATGGTGGACGCACCTTGCGTTCTCCCGCCAGTCACGTTGGAAACCACGGCGCGCAGCACGCCAATGGGGTCGATGCCGTGGTGTTCGTAAAAGCGGCTGTCTTCCACCGCCAGCAAGCTGTCGCGCATCAGCTTGGGGATTTTCTCGAACGGCAGGAATTGCCGCTTCTCGCTGCCAAAGCCGCCAATTTCCACGCCGTCTGCGGTGTAAACGCGCAACGGTTGCTTGGGTTGGTAGTTGGCCAGCCCGCTGGTGTCGGGCAATTGGGGGTAGAGCAGCGCGGCGGTGGCGAGCAGGGCCAGCACACCGACCACGGCGATCGCGCATGCGCCCAGGAGCATCGTCAGAACAAGGCCGCGTTGACGGGTGCGGAGCTTGAGAGCTCGGTTCGGGGCCGGAGAGGGCATGCGATGAGGCGGGCGTTGCACAGGCCGCCGGTGAAGAAGCAATCTGGCGATTATCCGCCGCTCGAAAGCACGAAAAAAACCCGCCGCGGTTGCCCGGGGCGGGTTCGTGTGCTGACCCCGGCGTTCACCGGGGTGGCTGTGGGGTGCGCGTCAGGCTCAAGCGGCCTTCACGCCCTTGGCGGTCTCCACGTACTCTTCAATCTGGTTGAAGTTCATGTACTTGTAGACGTTGCCGGCGTCCTTGGCCACCACGCCGATTTCAGCCAGGTACTCGGCCGGGGTCGGCAGCTTGCCCAGCTTGGAGGCGACGGCGGTCAACTCGGCCGAGCCCAGGAACACGTTGGTGTTCTTGCCCAGGCGGTTCGGGAAGTTGCGCGTCGAGGTCGAGATGCAGGTCGAGCCTTCCTTGATCTGAGCCTGGTTGCCCATGCACAGCGAGCAGCCCGGCATTTCGGTGCGGGCACCGGCTTGGCCGAAGGTGTTGTAGTAGCCTTCCTTGGTCAGCTCGGCCGCGTCCATCTTGGTCGGCGGGGCCACCCACAGACGCACCGGGATGTCCTTCTTGCCTTCCAGCAGCTTGCCGGCGGCGCGGAAGTGACCGATGTTGGTCATGCACGAACCGATGAAGGCTTCGTCGATCTTGGTGCCAGCGACTTCGGACAGGAACTTGGCGTCGTCCGGGTCGTTCGGGCAGCAGACGATCGGCTCCTTGATCTCGTTCAGGTCGATCTCGATCACGGCCGCGTATTCGGCGTCCTTGTCGGCTTCCAGCAGGTTCGGGTTGGCCAGCCAGGCTTCCTGGGCTTCGATGCGGCGCTGCAGCGTGCGGGCGTCCTGGTAGCCGTCGGCGATCATGTTCTTCATCAGAACGATGTTCGACTTCAGGTACTCGGCGATCGGCTCCTTGTTGAGCTTGATCGTGCAGCCGGCAGCCGAACGCTCGGCCGAGGCGTCGGACAGTTCGAATGCCTGTTCCACCTTCAGGTCGGGCAGGCCTTCGATTTCGAGGATGCGGCCCGAGAAGATGTTCTTCTTGCCTTGCTTGGCCACAGTCAGCAGACCGGCCTTGATGGCGTACAGGGGGATGGCATGCACCAGGTCACGCAGGGTGACGCCAGGCTGCATCTGGCCCTTGAAGCGCACCAGCACCGACTCGGGCATGTCCAGCGGCATCACGCCGGTGGCGGCACCGAAGGCGACCAGGCCCGAACCAGCGGGGAAGGAGATGCCGATCGGGAAGCGGGTGTGCGAGTCGCCACCGGTGCCCACCGTGTCGGGCAGCAGCAGACGGTTCAGCCACGAGTGGATCACGCCGTCGCCCGGACGCAGGGCCACGCCGCCGCGGTTCGAGATGAAGGCGGGCAGCTCGCGGTGCATCTTCACGTCCACGGGCTTGGGGTAAGCGGCCGTGTGGCAGAACGATTGCATGACCAGGTCGGCCGAGAAGCCCAGGCAAGCCAGGTCCTTCAGTTCGTCGCGGGTCATCGGGCCAGTGGTGTCTTGCGAGCCGACCGTGGTCATCTTCGGCTCGCAGTAGGTGCCAGGGCGCACGCCTTGGCCTTCGGGCAGACCGACGGCGCGGCCGACCATCTTCTGGGCCAGGGTGAAGCCCTTGCCGCTGTCCTTGGGGGCCACGGGCAGGCGGAAGGCGGTGGAGGCGGGCAGGCCCAGGAACTCACGGGCCTTGCCGGTCAGCGAGCGGCCGATGATCAGGTTGATGCGGCCACCGGCACGGACTTCGTCCAGCAGCACTTGCGACTTCAGCTCGAACTTGGCGGCGACGGCGCCAGCCTTTTCGATCTTGCCGTCATACGGGTAGATGTCGATCACATCACCCATTTCGAAGTTCGACACGTCGACCTCGATGGGCAGCGAGCCCGAGTCTTCTTGCGTGTTGAAGAAGATGGGGGCGATCTTGCCACCCAGGGTGACGCCGCCGAAGCGCTTGTTGGGCACGAAGGGGATGTCTTCGCCGGTGGCCCAGATCACGCTGTTGGTGGCCGACTTGCGCGAAGAACCGGTGCCGACCACGTCGCCCACGTAGGCCACGAGGTTGCCCTTCTTCTTCAGGTCTTCGATGAACTGCATCGGGCCGCGCTTGCCGTCTTCTTCGGGCTTGAAGGCCGCGTCAGGACGGGTGTTCTTGAGCATCGCCAGATAGTGCATCGGGATGTCAGGGCGGCTCCAGGCGTCCGGAGCGGGCGACAGGTCGTCGGTGTTGGTTTCGCCAGGCACCTTGAACACGGTCACGGTGATCTTCTTGGCGACTTCGGGGCGGCTGGTGAACCACTCGGCGTCGGCCCACGACTGCATCACGGCCTTGGCGTTGGCATTGCCGGCCTTGCACAGTTCGGCGACGTCGTGGAAGGCGTCGAACATCAGCAGGGTCTTCTTCAGGGCGTCAGCAGCCACGGTGCCGACGTCAGCGCTGGAGAGCAGGTCGATCAGGGGCTTGACGTTGTAGCCGCCGACCATGGTGCCCAGCAGCTCGGTGGCCTTGGCCTTCGAGATCAGGGCCACGGTGACGTCGCCATGGGCCACGGCCGACAGGAACGAGGCTTTGACCTTGGCGGCATCGTCCACACCCGGGGGCACGCGGTGGGTCAGCAGGTCCAGCAGGAAAGCGTCTTCGCCAGCGGGCGGGTTCTTGATCAGCTCGATCAGGTCGGCGACCTGTTGAGCGTTCAGGGGCAGCGGGGGGATGCCCAGCGCGGCGCGCTCGGCAACGTGTTGGCGATAGGCTTGCAACATGGTGTTCACCTGGTGAGGATGGAGACAGGAGCGGGTTCACCGCGTGGTGGCGGGTCACACTGCCGACGCTCAAGTCTTATAGAAGACTTGGGGCAAGTCGCTATTGTCGCTCAGGAATGGCGTTTTGACCATGTTTTGAGGGGCTTCTTGTGGCGCTTGTGGCGTGCGGCGGGCAAGAAAAAAGCCCGCACGGTGGCGGGCTCGGATTCTGCGCCGCACGTGGCGCCTGGCGCAGCGCGCGCGACCTCAGCGCGCGTCGAAAATGGACGGACGCGGCGGCTGGCTGGCGAGGTCGGCTTCGGCCTTGCGCTGCACCTCGTGGACACAGGCATCCACCAGGCGTTTGCCCGTTTTGGTGTCCAGCACCATGGACTTGGTCAGGATCTGCACCAGCAGGGCCTGGCCGCGCACGTCTTCGAGGCGGATGGCGCCGGTGGCCGACTGCACGGGCTTCATCACCCAGGATTGCCGGTCCAGTGCCAGGTTGACGTAGCCCGGGTTGGCGTCGTTGCGGTCCACCGTGATACGGCGGCCGAATTCGCACTCGTAGCGACCGAGCAGCACGCGCTCGGAGGCTTGCAGCTGCGCTTCATCGGCGGCAGCCAGCACCAGGGGCTTCTCGGCAGCGGCGCCCTTGATCACGGCCTTGGAGGCCTTGGCCGGCGCGGCGGCGTGCGCCAGTTGCGGGCCGAAGGTGGCCGCAGCCATCCCCAGCACCATGCCAGCCGACAGGGCCCAGGTGCGGATGCGGTGGTGGCGGCGGATGACGGCGGATGATTTCATGCTGCAGAGAACCTCGGAGCGTGTGTCGGGAACGGTGTCAGGGCAGGCGGCGGGCGTGACGGCCCGCGCGTCACGAGTCCGCCGATCTTGCCACCGATCTGGCGTCGCCGTGTGTGACAAGTGTCAACGCGGCTTGTCAGAACGCGTCACCCGGCACGCGCACCCAGCCTTCCATGAGGATGCGGGCGCTGCGGCTCATGATGGCCTTGGTGACCGTCCACTGGCCGTTGACCTGGCTGGCCTGGGCGCCCACGCGCAACGTGCCCGAGGGGTGGCCGAAGCGCACCGCCTCGCGCTCACCTCCGCCCGCGGCCAGGTTCACCAGCGTGCCGGGGATGGCGGCCGCCGTGCCGATGGCCACCGCGCAGGTGCCCATCATGGCGTGGTGCAGCTTGCCCATCGACATGGCGCGCACCAGCAGGTCCACATCACCCGCGTTGATCGTCTTGCCGCTGGAGGCGGAGTAGGTCGTGGGCGGGGCCACGAAGGCGATCTTGGGCGTGTGCTGGCGGGTGGCCGCTTCTTCGGGCGTCTTGATCAGGCCCATGCGCAGGGCGCCGGCCACGCGAATGGCCTCGAAGCGCTTGAGCGCCTCGGGGTCGGTGTTGATCTGCTCGCGCAGCTCGGTACCGGTGTAGCCGATGTCGGCCGCATTGACGAACACGGTGGGGATGCCGGCCGTGATCATCGTGGCCTTGAGGGTGCCGATGCCTGGGACTTCCAGGTCATCGACCAGGTTGCCCGTGGGGAACATCGAGCCGCCCTCGTCACCGTCGTCCGATGGGTCCATGAACTCCAGCACGATCTCGGCAGCCGGGAAGGTCACGCCGTCGAGTTCGAAATCACCGGTTTCCTGCACCTGGCCGTTGGTCACGGGCACGTGGGCGATGATGGTTTTCTGGATGTTGGCCTGCCAGATGCGAACGACGCAGGTGCCGTTCTCAGGCACGCGTGCCGGGTCGACCAGGCCGGCGTGGATGGCGAAAGCGCCTGCAGCGGTGGAGAGGTTGCCGCAGTTGCCACTCCAGTCGACAAAGGCCTTGTCGATGGACACCTGGCCGTAGAGGTAGTCCACATCGTGGTCCGGCACGCTGGACTTCGACAGGATCACGCACTTGCTGGTGCTCGACGTGGCCCCGCCCATGCCGTCGATGTGGGCGGCGTAGGGGTCGGGGCTGCCGATCACGCGCATGAACAGCTTGTCGCGCGCTTCGCCCGGTTGCTGGCACGAGGCCGGCAGGTCAGCCAGGCGGAAGAACACGCCTTTGCTGGTGCCACCACGGATGTAGGTGGCGGGGATCTTCACTTGTGGTGCGTGAGCCATGTCGTCTCCTTGAGGTCAGGCGGCCTTGTTCGCTGCGAGGAAATCCTGAGCGAAACGCTGCAGCACGCCACCGGCCTCGTACACCGACACCTCTTCGGCCGTGTCCAGGCGGCTGGTCACCGGCACCTTCAACGTCTCACCATTCTTGCGATGGATGACCAGCGTCAGGTCGGCGCGGGGCTTGAGGTCGCCTTCCACGTCGAAGGTTTCGGTGCCATCCAGGCCCAGCGTCAGGCGGGTGGTGCCCGGCTTGAACTCCAGGGGCAGCACGCCCATGCCGATCAGGTTGGTGCGGTGGATGCGCTCGAAGCCTTCGGCCACAACCGTTTCCACACCGGCCAGGCGAACGCCCTTGGCCGCCCAGTCACGCGACGAACCTTGACCGTAGTCGGCGCCCGCGATGATGATCAGCGGCTGGCGGCGGTTGAGGTAGGTCTCCATGGCCTCCCACATGCGCATGACCTGACCTTCAGGCTCCACGCGGGCCCACGAGCCCACCTTGATCGAGCCATCTTCCTTGCGCACCATTTCGTTCTTCAACGTGGGGTTTGCGAAGGTGGCGCGCATGGCGGTGAGGTGGTCGCCGCGGTGGGTGGCGTAGGAGTTGAAGTCCTCTTCCGGCAGGCCCATCTTGTGCAGGTATTCGCCCGCGGCCGAGTTCATCAGGATCGCGTTGGAAGGCGACAGGTGGTCGGTGGTGATGTTGTCCGGCAGGATGGCCAGCGGGCGCATGGCCTTGAGCGTGCGCGGGTTGGCGGCCAGCGCGCCGACGCCTTCGGTGTCCCAGTACGGCGGGCGACGGATGTAGGTGGATTGCGGGCGCCAGTCGTACTGCGGGCTGACCTTTTCACCCTTGTCGGCCTGGATGGCGAACATCGGTTCGTACACGGCGCGGTACTGTTCGGGCTTCACGGCGGCCTTCACCACGGCGTCGATCTCCTCGTCCGACGGCCAGATGTCCTTGAGGCGGATTTCCTTGCCGTTCACGGTGGCGAGCACATCGTTTTCGATGTCGAAGCGCACGGTGCCGGCGATGGCATAAGCCACGACCAGCGGCGGCGAAGCCAGGAAGGCCTGCTTGGCATAGGGGTGGATGCGGCCGTCGAAGTTGCGGTTGCCCGACAGCACGGCGGTGGCGTACAGGTCGCGGTCCACGATTTCCTTCTGGATGACCGGGTCGAGCGCACCCGACATGCCGTTGCAGGTGGTGCAGGCAAAGGCCACGATGCCGAAGCCCAGGGCTTCGAGGTCGCCCAGCAGGCCGGCTTCCTTCAGGTACAGCTCCACGGCCTTCGAGCCAGGGGCCAGCGACGACTTCACCCAGGGCTTGCGCGTCAGGCCCAGCTTGTTGGCGTTGCGGGCCAGCAAGGCGGCCGCGATCACGTTGCGCGGGTTCGAGGTGTTGGTGCACGAGGTGATGGCGGCGATGATCACGGCGCCATCGGGCATGGTGCCTTCTTCGGCCTTGGGCATGGCCCATTGGCCGGCGATGCCCTTGGCGGCCAGGTCGGCCGTGGCCACGCGGGCGTGCGGGTTCGAGGGGCCGGCCATGTTGCGCACCACGCTCGACAGATCGAACTCCAGGTTGCGCTCGTACACGGCGTTCTTCAGGCTGTCAGACCACAGGCCAGCGGTCTTGGCATAGGTCTCGACCAGCTTGACTTGGTTGGCGTCGCGGCCGGTCAGGGTCAGGTACTCCAGCGTCTGCTCGTCGATGCTGAACATGGCGGCGGTGGCGCCGTACTCGGGCGCCATGTTCGAGATGGTGGCGCGGTCGCCAATCGTCAACTTCGAAGCGCCTTCACCGTGGAACTCGAGGTAAGCACCCACCACCTTGTTCTTGCGCAGGAACTCGGTCAGGGCCAGCACCACGTCGGTGGCAGTGATGCCGGGTTGGCGTTGGCCGGTCAGCTTCACGCCCACGATTTCAGGCAGACGCATCCACGAGGCGCGGCCCAGCATCACGTTCTCGGCTTCCAGGCCGCCCACGCCGATGGCGATCACGCCCAGGGCGTCCACGTGCGGCGTGTGCGAGTCGGTGCCGACGCAGGTGTCGGGGTAGGCCACACCGTTGTCGGCATGGATCACCGGCGACATCTTCTCCAGGTTGATCTGGTGCATGATGCCGTTGCCCGCGGGGATCACGTCCACGTTGGCGAAGGCCTTCTTGGTCCACTCGATGAAGTGGAAGCGGTCTTCGTTGCGGCGCTCCTCAATCTCGCGGTTCTTCTGGAAGGCTTGCGGGTCGAACCCGCCACATTCCACGGCCAGCGAGTGGTCCACGATCAGCTGCACGGGTACCACGGGGTTCACCTTGGCCGGGTCGCCGCCTTCCTTGGCGATGGCGTCACGCAGGCCAGCCAGGTCCACCAGCGCGGTCTGGCCCAGGATGTCGTGGCAGGCCACGCGGGCCGGGAACCAGGGGAAGTCGAGGTCGCGCTTGCGCTCGACGATCTGCTTGAGGCAGTCGGTCACGATGGCCGGGTCGGCCTTGCGCACGATGTTCTCGGCGTGCACGCGGGCGGTGTAGGGCAGGGTGGCCCAGGCGCCGGGCTGGATCGCCTCGACCGCGGCTTGCGTGTCGAAGTAATCGAGTTGGGTGCCGGGCAGCGGCTTGCGGTATTGGGTGTTGATGTGGCTCATGACCGTGGGGCGTCAATCAGATCGGGGCACTGGAAGCTGAAAAGGCGCCACATCACCCGGGGCAATGTGGCGCCTTGCGAAGGCCTGCTTACTTGCGGTCCTTCAGCGGCACGAAGACCTGGTCTTCAGGGCCGGTGTAGTTGGCGCTCGGGCGGATGATCTTGCCGTCGATGCGCTGCTCGATCACGTGGGCCGACCAGCCGCTGGTGCGGGCGATCACGAACAGCGGCGTGAACATGTCGGTGGGCACGCCCATCATGTGGTAGCTCACGGCGCTGAACCAGTCCAGGTTCGGGAACATCTTCTTGATTTCCCACATCACCGATTCCAGTCGCTCGGCGATGTTGTACATCTTCATGTTGTTCTGCTCGGCGCTCAGGTCGTGCGCCACCTTCTTGATGACCACGTTGCGCGGGTCGCTCACGGTGTACACGGGGTGACCGAAGCCGATCACCACTTCCTTCTTCTCGACGCGGGCGCGGATGTCGGCCTCTGCTTCGTCGGGGTTGTCGTAGCGCTTCTGGATCTCGAAGGCCACTTCGTTGGCGCCGCCGTGCTTGGGGCCGCGCAGGGCGCCAATGCCGCCGCACAGGGCCGAGTACATGTCCGAACCCGTGCCGGCCACCACGCGCGAGGTGAAGGTCGAGGCGTTGAACTCGTGCTCGGCGTAGAGGATCAGCGAGGTGTGCATGGCGCGCACCCAGCTGTCGCGGGGCTTCTCGCCGTGCAGCAGGTGCAGGAAGTGGCCGCCGATCGAGTCGTCGTCGGTTTCGACGTCGATGCGCTTGCCGTTGTAGGCAAAGTGGTACCAGTACAGCAGCATCGAGCCCAGCGAAGCCATCAGCTTGTCGGCGATGTCGCGGGCGCCGGGGTGGTTGTGGTCTTCCTTCTCGGGCTTGACGCAACCCAGCACGGACACGCCGGTGCGCATCACGTCCATCGGGTGGCTCGAGGGCGGCAGCTGTTCCAGGGCCACCTTCACGGCGGCGGGCAGGCCACGCAGGGCCTTCAGCTTGGCCTTGTAGCCGGCCAGTTCGGCCACATTGGGCAGCTTGCCGTGCACCAACAGGTGGGCGATTTCTTCGAACTCGCAGGTGGTGGCGACGTCGAGGATGTCGTAGCCGCGGTAGGCCAGGTCATTGCCCGTGCGACCAACGGTGCACAGGGCGGTGTTGCCGGCGGCGGTGCCAGACAGGGCAACGGACTTCTTGGGCTTGAAACCGGGGGTGGTGGTCTCGGGGGTGGCGCTCATGGTCGGGGTCTCCTGTGAGGGTGTGCGGGTTATTTCTTGGCAGCGAACAGGGCGTCCAGCTTGCCTTCGAATGCGTGGTAGTTGATGCGGTCGTACAGCTCTTCGCGGGTCTGCATGATGTCCACCACATTGCGCTGGTGGCCGTCACGGCGGATGGCGGTGTAAACAGCTTCGGCCGCTTTGTTCATGGCGCGGAAGGCGCTCAGGGGGTAGAGCACCATGCCCACGCCGGTGGGGGCCAGGTCTTCCACGCTGAACAGCGGGGTCTTGCCGAATTCGGTGATGTTGGCCAGCACAGGCACGTTCACGGCCTTGACGAACTTCTCGTAGGTCGGCAGGTCGTAGGCGGCTTCCGCGAAGATGCCATCGGCGCCAGCTTCCACGCAGGCAATCGCGCGCTCGATGGCGGCATCGACACCGTGCACCTGGATGGCGTCGGTGCGGGCGATCAGGAAAAAGTCCTTGTCGGTCTTGGCGTCAGCGGCGGCCTTGACGCGGTCCACCATTTCTTCGGTGGTGACGATTTCCTTGCCGGGGCGGTGGCCGCAGCGCTTGGCGCCCACCTGGTCTTCGATGTGGCAGGCGGCGGCGCCGGCCTTGATCAGGCTCTTGACGGTGCGCTCGATGTTGAATGCACTGGGGCCGAAGCCGGTGTCGATGTCGACGAGCAGCGGGGTATCGCACACATCGGTGATGCGGCGCACGTCGATCAGCACGTCTTCCAGGCCGCTGATGCCCAGGTCAGGCAAGCCCAGCGAACCAGCGGCCACGCCGCCACCCGAAAGGTAGATCGCCTTGAAGCCGGCGCGCTTGGCCAGCAGCGCGTGGTTGGCGTTGATGGTGCCCATGACTTGCAGGGGGGCTTCTTCCTTCAGGGCTTGGCGAAAGCGGGCGCCGGGTGACAGTTGGGCCATGTGGGTCTCCGTGAGGGGTGTCCGGTCGACGGACGGGGAGGGAGCAATGCCAGGGTTACCGCAACGTGTGTGCCAGGGCGGATCATAGGCGGGCGAGGCGCTCGTAAGGAAGCCCAAGTGCTTGATTTTGCTGACCTGGGGTCGGCCCGCTCCGTTCGGCATCTTTCAGCTTGCAGGTGTGCAATGTTCCAAGGACGAAATCGCGTTTCATTGTTGTGCAACAATGAAACATGCAGCCTGCAATGCCATTTCCAGACACCCCGCCCCGCATCGTGGCCGTGGGGTTTCGCCGCATCAACAAGATGTTGCAGGAGCTGGCGCCCCAAGTCGCTGACCGTGCGGTGGTCGAGGTGCTCGATGTGGGCTTCGCTGATGCGGTCGCGCGCGTCCAGACCCTGCAGTCCCGTCAGCCGGTGGACGTGGTGGTGGCGGCTGGCTCGAACGGCGCTTACCTGCGCCAGCATCTTGACGTGCCGGTGGTGCTGGTCAAGGTGGGGGGCTTTGACCTGATGCAGGCCTTGGCACAGGCGCGGCGCTTGTCGCGTGAAGGCTTGGGCGACATCGGCTTGGTCACGTTCGAGGGCATGGCGCCCGACCTGCAGCGCTTCGAGCGCCTGTTCGACTTCGCCATCCACCAACGCAGCTACCGCACGGAAGATGAGGCCCGTGCCTGCGTGCGCGAGTTGCAGCAAGCTGGCGTCGAGGTGGTGGTGGGGTCGGGGGTGGCCGTCGATGTGGCCGAGCAGCTGGGCTTGTCGGGGCTGTTCCTCTACTCGATGGACGCCGTGCGCGAAGCGCTGGCAGACGCCGTCGAGGTGGCACGGGCCGCCCGCATCCAGCAGGCCAAGCGCGAGCGTTTGAACACCTTGTTGGCGCACCTGAGCGATGGCGTCATCGCGGTGGACCAGCACGAGCGCATCGAGACCCTCAACCCTGCGATGGCGCAGTGGCTGGGCATTGAGCCCGGCGCCTGGCTGGGGCGCCGCTTGAGCGCCGCCTGCCCGGAACTCAGCCTTCAGGACACGCTTCGCCTGGGCCAAGCCGAGCAGGAAAAAATCGAGCGTGTGCGGGGGCGCCAGCTCATCGTCAGCCGCATGCCCATCGTGGAGCAAGGCGTGCTGACGGGCGCGGTGCTGTCGGCACAAGATGCCATCTCCATCCAGCGGGTGGACCGCCACATCCGGGCACGCAGCCAGTCCCATGCGGCTTCGGCGCGCTATGAGCTGGCGCAGTTCGCCGGCCGCAGTGAGGCCAGCCGGCGCGTGCAGTCGCTGGCGCAACGTTGCGCGGCCTCGACCGCCACCGTGCTGTTGCTGGGCGAAAGCGGCACAGGCAAGGAGCTGGTGGCGCAAGGCATCCACCGCGCCAGCGAGCGCCGCGACATGCCTTTCGTGGCCGTCAACTGCGCGGCATTGTCAGAAGCCCTGCTCGAAAGCGAGCTCTTCGGTCACGAGGAGGGAGCCTTCACGGGCGCACGCCGCGGTGGCAAAGTGGGCTTGTTCGAGGCGGCCCACAAAGGCACCATCTTCCTGGACGAGGTGGGCGAGATGCCCTTGCCCCTGCAGACCCGCCTGCTGCGCGTGCTGCAAGAGCGGGAGGTGCTGCGTGTCGGGGCGGTGGAGCCCACGCCAGTGCAGGTGCGTGTCATTGCGGCCACCCACCGCGACCTGGCCGAGCACGTCGCGCAGGGCCGTTTTCGGCTTGATCTGTATTACCGGCTCAACATCTTGCGCATCGAAGTGCCGCCGCTGCGCGAGCGCCTGGCCGACATTCCTGACATCGCCGCCTCGTTGTGGGTCAAAGTCCGCGAGCGGCTGGGTGGGGCGCTGAGCGACGGGCCCGGCTGGGATGCCATCTGGCGTGCCTTGATGGCGCAGGCGCCGCACCACGACTGGCCCGGCAACGTGCGTGAGTTGGACAACCTCATCGAGCGCCTCGCGGTGTGCCTGCCGCCCGCGGCCCAAGCCTTGACGCCAGAGGCTGCCGCCGCACTGCTGCGCGACCTGGCTCCGGAGTTGTTCGTGGCGCTCGGCCCGGCCGCCACCCAGGCACTCAAGCCGGCGCAGCGCGTCAGCGAGCGCGACCACATCCTGGCCACCCTGGCCGACTGTGGCGGCGACAAGGCCGCGGCCTGCCGACGCCTGGGCATCAGCCGCACGACCCTGTGGCGCAAGCTCCGCTCAGACTGAGCGCAGCAGGATGGGATCAGCCCAGCGCGCGGCGCTTGGCACAGGCCATGCCCACCAGGCCCAGGCCCATCAGCACCCAGGTACCCGGCTCCGGAACGGCCGGCGTGGCGCCACCTGCGACCACGGCGATGCCGTCGATGGACAGGTAAGCCTTGGTCGCATCGGCCAGCCGGAACGACAGCTGCTGGCTTGCGGCGCTGGCGGTGAACGTCAAGGACTCGCTCAGCCAGTTCGGCGACAGGCCCAGCGTGGCGCCACGGCCGATCGAGACGCCATCCAGCATCACGCTGATCGCGTTGCTGCCCAGGTACTGCACCGGCGACGAGGCATCCGGGCGGTTCAGGCCAAAGTTGCCTGCGAACCAACTGACCGTGTAGGTCTGACCGATGCTCAGGCCCTTGAGCGTCTGGCCGAAGCGCTCGACATAGCTGCCATTGATGCCCAGTCCCACCCACGTGCCGCCGTCCGGGGAGGCGGTGGGTGCCACGGCGAAATCGGTGGCGCCCATCACGCCGACGTTGTTGGCGCCGTCGAGGGTGTCGGGCGTGCCCTCCAGGATGGTCCAGCCGGTCGGCGTGCCCATGTTGGCGATCGGGCCCGTCAAAGAGCCGTTGACCACGATGGACGCCGCCTGGGCTGCCGCGCCGGTCAGGCAGAGCAGGGCGCAGAAGGCGACGGGGGCAAGGCGGGTGAACTGCATGGGAACTTCCTGTGACAAAACGGCTTTGTGACTGGATGTTACGCGAACAGCGCCGGCGGTGCAGCGCCCAGCGGCCCCCTCATCTGCAGGAGGGGCACCCGCAAGGCTTGCCTGAAGCGTGAATGTTGCCACGCGGCATGCACATGGTGAAAACGAGAAGGGCAGGCCCAGGCCTGACGTGCTGCGGTCGCGCTGGCACAATGCCGCCTTCCTTCCTCGCACCCCGTGCCATCCGCATGACCCTGCCCGCAGCGCCCGACGCACTCGATGCGCCTGACGCGCCTGACACGCGTGCTGCGCCCCGCGTCCTGTCGTTCATCCCCCCGATGACGCAGCTCAACACGCCGTACCCGTCCACCGCCTACCTCACGGGCTTCTTGCGGCGACAGGGTGTGGACGCAGCGCAGGAAGACCTCGCCCTGGCGCTGGTGCTGCGTTTGCTGTCGCGTGCGGGCCTGCAATCCGTGCGCGAGGTCGTCGACGCCTTGCCAGCCGCGTCGGCGGCGGCGCGCAGCCCAGCGGTGCGCTCGTTTGCCGAGCAGGCCGATGCCTATCTGGCCACCATCGACCGCACCATCGCCTTCCTGCAAGGCCGTGATGCCACCTTGGCCCACCGCATCGCCGGCAGGGGCTTCCTGCCCGAGGGCCCGCGCTTCGCTGCGCTCGACCACTACGTCCATGACGACGAGGAGGGTGGCGACCCGCTGGCCTGGGCCTTTGGCGCCCTGGGCTTGCAAGACCGCGCCCGCCACCTTGCCACGCTTTACCTCAACGACCTGGCCGACGTGCTGCGCGACGCCATCGACCCGCGCTTCGAGTTCGTGCGCTACGCCGAATCCCTGGCCATGAGCCAGCCCAGTTTCGACCCGCTGGCCGAGGCCCTGACCGCACCGCACAACCTGGTGGACGCAACACTGTGCGAGTTGGCGCTCGATGCCATCCAGCGCCACCAACCCGACTTGGTGTTGCTGTCCGTGCCATTCCCTGGCGCCGTGTATGCAGCGTTCCGCATCGCTCAGACGATCAGAGCGAAGCACCCGGGCATCCGCATCGCGCTCGGTGGCGGCTTCGTCAACACCGAGCTGCGTGAACTGGCCGAGCCACGTGTCTTCGACTTTTTCGATTTCGTCAGCCTCGATGCCGGTGAGCGCCCGCTGCTGGCCCTGCTCGAACACGTCGCGGGACGGCGTAGCCGCGAGCGCCTGGTGCGCACCTTCGTGCGCGACGACACGGGCACCGTCAAGCTGATGCAATGGCCAGAGCCCGACGTGCCCTTCAGCGACGTGGGCACGCCCACCTGGGATGGCCTGCCGCTGGACAAGTACCTGTCCCTGCTGGACATGCTCAACCCCATGAACCGGCTGTGGTCGGACGGACGCTGGAACAAGCTCACCGTGGCCCACGGCTGCTACTGGAAGAAGTGCAGCTTCTGCGATGTCAGCCTGGACTACATCTCGCGCTACGAGGCCGCGTCCGCCGCGGTGCTGGTGGACCGCATCGAAGCCATCGTGGCCGAAACAGGGCAAACCGGTTTCCATTTCGTTGACGAGGCCGCGCCGCCAAAGGTGCTGCGCGCCCTGGCCGAAGAGTTGCTGCGCCGCGGTGTGCAGATCAGCTGGTGGGGCAATGTGCGGTTCGAGAAAACCTTCACGCCCGAGCTGGTCGAATTGCTGGCCGAAAGCGGTTGCATCGCCATCTCCGGTGGCCTGGAGGTCGCCTCGGACCGCTTGCTGAAGCTCATGAAAAAAGGCGTGTCCGTCGCCCAAGTGGCGCGCGTGACCAAGGCTTTCGCCGACGCCGGCGTGATGGTCCATGCCTACCTGATGTACGGTTTTCCCACCCAGACGGTGCAGGACACGGTCGATGCCCTGGAGTACGTGCGCCAGTTGTTCGAGGCTGGCTGCATCCACTCGGGCTTCTTCCACCGCTTTGCCTGCACGGTGCATTCCCCCGTGGGCCTGAACCCGGCCGAGTACGGCATCGAACTCGTGCCCTTGCCAGAAGGTAAGTTCGCCCGCAACGACGTCGGCTTCATCGACCCCACGGGCGTGGACCACGACCGCCTGGGCCGGGCGCTGAAGAAGGCCATCTACAACTTCATGCACGGCAACCTGCTCGACCAGGACGTGCGCGCCTGGTTCGATGTGCGCGTGCCACGTCCCACTGTGCCGCGCCAGTTCATCGAGCGGGCCCTGCACGAGGCGGCCCGAGGCTGAGCTCAGCCGAAAAACGCCTCGCGGATCTCGGCCGGCAGAGGCTGCCCCGTCAACCAGGCGCGCTCCAGCACGAACCAGTAATGGCGGTAGCTGGCGCGGTCGTGCAGCACCCCGTGGTACGAGGTCGGCGCCCAATGCGCGGCCTGCGCTGCGCTCAGGATCTCCACCGCATCGTCCACCTCGGCCGTCACTGGCGCGAAGGCATCGATGATCACCGGGATCTGGTCCGGGTGGATGCTCCACATGCGCGTGTAGCCCAGCTCGCGGCTGGCGCGCTCGGCCGCTTTCGACAGCGCCCGCGTGTCCTTGAACTCCGTGACCACGCAGTGCGATGGCGTGATGCCCGCCGCATGGCAGGCCTCGGCGATCTCCATCTTGGCGCGCAGCACCAGCGGGTGCGCGAACTGGCCCTGCACGCCCATGGCCGATGCCGGGATGGCGCCACGGTGCGCGGAGACGAAATCCATCAAGCCGAACGACAGCGACTCCAGCCCGGGCAGGGCGGCGATCTGCGCCACCTCGCGCAGGCCGCTCAGCGTCTCGATCAGGCCATGCACCGGGATGACATGACCCACGCCGTGCTTGAGGCGTGCCGCCTTGATGGCGTCGATGGCGCGGCGCGTGTCCTCCACATGGGCCAGCTTGGGCACCATGATGTAAGCCAGCTTGTCGCCTACCCGCCCGATCAGGGTGTCGATTTCGTCCTCAAAGCGCTTGTGCCCCACATCGTGCACCCGCACGCCCACACGTCCCCACGCGTTCGCCGGGCTGTTCACCAGCTCGGCCACCAGCAAGGCGTGCTCGTGCTCGCCGCCCACCGGCGCGCCGTCTTCCAAATCCAGCGTCACGTCGAACACGGCTCGCCCCGCGGCCTCGGCCATCTCGGCTTGCAGAGCCAGGCTCTTGCGCATGCGGGCCTCGACGCCAGCGTAGTGATCGCACACGGGCAAATGATGGGCCGCCGCTTCGGCGCCGAACAGCGCATGGCGGGGATGGATGGTGGTCAGCGTGGACATCGTGGCACCCTGCAAAGGTGGGCGCGCACAAGGCGAGCCCAAACGAAAAAACCGGCGCACCCGAAGGTCGCCGGTTTTCATTGTGAGGCAGCTTGCGCCGTCTCGCACCTGACCCTGTGTCAGAGCCAGGTCAGTGTGGCATCACAGCAGGTGCTTGACGCCGTCTTGTTCGCCTTGCAGCTCGGCCAGGGTCTTGTTGATGCACTCTTGCGAGAAGGCATCGATTTCCAGACCTTCGACGATCTTGTATTCGCCGTTTTCGGTGGTCACGGGGAAGCCGAACACGATGCCGGCGGGGATGCCGTATTCGCCGTTCGAAGGCACGCCCATGGTGACCCATTCGCCGTTGGAGCCCAGGGCCCAGTCACGGATGTGGTCGATGGCGGCGTTGGCAGCCGAAGCCGCCGACGACAGGCCACGAGCGGCGATGATGGCGGCGCCACGCTTGCCCACGGTGGGCAGGAAGGTGTCGGCGTTCCAGACCTGGTCGTTGATCAGGTCCTTGATGGACTTGCCGTTCGTGGTGGCGAAGCGGTAGTCGGCGTACATGGTGGGCGAGTGGTTGCCCCACACGGTCAGCTTCTTGATGTCGCCGACCTTGGTGCCGGTCTTGGCGGCCAGTTGCGAAGCAGCGCGGTTGTGGTCCAGGCGCAGCATGGCGGTGAAGTTCTTGGCCGGCAGGTCCGGGGCCGACTTCATGGCGATGTAAGCGTTGGTGTTGGCGGGGTTGCCGACGACCAGCACCTTCACGTTGCGCGAAGCCACGGCGTTCAGGGCCTTGCCCTGGGCGGTGAAGATCTGGGCGTTGGCGGCCAGCAGGTCGGCGCGCTCCATGCCGGGGCCGCGGGGGCGTGCACCCACCAGCAGGGCGTAGTCGGTGTCCTTGAAGGCTTGCAGCGGGTCGCTGTGGGCTTCGATGCCGGCCAGCAGCGGGAACGCGCAGTCTTCCAGCTCCATGATCACGCCCTTCAGGGCGTTCTGGGCCTTCTCATCGGGGATTTCCAGCAGTTGCAGGATGACAGGCTGGTCCTTGCCCAGCATTTCGCCCGAGGCGATGCGGAACAGGAGGGCGTAACCGATTTGGCCAGCGGCGCCGGTGACGGCGACGCGAACGGGTGCTTTGCTCATGGCAACTCCGAAATGAGAAGGGGGGGTAAGAAAAGACCGCTAGTGTAGCGTCGCGCGGAAGTCTAGGCACATTGCCCTTGGGCGTCAATGATCTTATGTCTTATATAAGACATCTTTCACCCTTTCCGTGGACTTTGCTGCGCAGTTGTGGTGCAATGGCGTCCGTTCGGCCGAGCCTGACCCGGGCGCGGTTCGGAGCACTGCTGATCCACCCGATCGCTTTTCCTCACTCCAACGCCGTGGTGACCCCTCCGTCCATTCCTGCCGTGCCTGATGGCCTGCCCGCTGGCAGTGCGCCGTCCCATGCCGGCGCGGCGGTCACCCCTTCGACGGTGGCCCTCCCAACGGTCGCCCCGTCCTTCAGCCCGCTCTACCAGCAGATCAAAACGTTGATCCTGCGCAGCCTGCAAAGCGGCGAGTGGCGCCCGGGCGAAGCCATCCCCTCCGAAATTGACCTGGCCGCTCGTTTCAAGGTGAGCCAGGGCACAGTGCGCAAGGCCGTCGACGAGCTGGCGTCGGAAAACCTCCTGGTGCGCCGCCAGGGCAAGGGCACATTCGTGGCCACCCACGCGGAAGAGCAGGTGCAGTACCGTTTCCTGCGCCTTGCCCCCGACGTTCCGGACAACACCCCTGGCGCCGCGCGCCGTGAATTCCTGGATTGCCGCCGGCTGGTCGCCCCGCCCGACGTGGCCGCCTCCCTGCAACTGCCGCCGGGCGAGTTGGTGGTCGAGGTGCGTCGCGTGCTGCATTTCTCCGGCCAGCCCGTGGTGCTCGATGACATCTGGCTGCCAGCGCACCTCTTCAAGGGCCTCACGGCCGAACGCCTGAGCGAATACCGCGGGCCCATGTACGGCCTCTTCGAAACCGAGTTCGGCGTGCGCATGATCCGCGCCGAGGAGCAGGTGCGCGCCGTGTCCGCCCAGCCCGCTGTGGCGCATTTGCTGCAGGTCGAGCCCGGCGCACCGCTGTTGAGCGTCGAGCGGCTGGCCTTCACTTACGGCGACCAGCCTGTGGAGTTGCGCCGGGGTTTGTACCGGACTGACCGCCATTACTACCGCAATGAACTGAGTTAACAGATTTTCCGCGAATGAGTTCTCGCTTGAACCGTGACCTGTCTCGCAGATGACCACAGGGCAAGCGGCACCCAGGGCCTGGGGATTGCCCTAAAATTCCTAGATTCTTTCGACAGATTTTTGACGCTCGGCAGGAGCCCTCATCAACATGGCTGATAACGCGAAAACCCCACGTCCCGTCTATCGGAACATCCACGTCACGGACATCGTCTCGTACCGCCTGCCGCCGGCCGGCATCGTGTCGATCCTGCACCGCATCAGCGGCGCAGTGATGTTCCTGCTGATGCCTTTCATCATCTGGATGTTCGACACCAGCGTCTCCACCGAAATCTCTTTCGATGAATTCACCTCGGTGTTTCGCGGCGACTTCGGCTGGTTCTTCAAGCTGATCGCCCTCGGGCTGATTTGGGCTTACCTGCACCATTTCGTTGCCGGCGTGCGGCACCTGATCATGGACGCCACCCACACCGTCAGCAAGGAGCAGGGCCACTCCACCGCCATCGTGACGCTGGCCCTGAGCACTGGCTTGACCGTGGTGCTGGGCGCCAAGCTGTTCGGCCTGTTCTGATCCCCGTTGCCTCCCCCGTTCCAGGAAAACAACCATGTCTCAAAACTACGGAACCAAGCGCATCGTCACCGGTGCGCATTATGGTCTGCGCGACTGGCTGGCCCAGCGCATCACCGCCGTCCTGATGGCCTTGTTCACCGTCGTCCTGCTGGTGCAGGTGCTGACGGCCAGCAGCCTGGACTACTACAGCTGGGCGGGCATCTTCTCCCAGCAGTGGATGAAGACGCTGACTTTCGTCGTGATCGTGTCGATGCTCTACCACGCCTGGGTTGGCGTGCGCGACATCTGGATGGACTACGTCAAGCCGGTGGGCGTGCGCCTCGCCCTGCAGGTGTTCACCCTCGTGTGGCTGGTGGGCTGTGCCGGCTGGGCCATCCAAGTGCTCTGGAGACTGTAAAAAATGACCGCTACCTCTCTTCCTACCCGCAAGTTTGATGTCGTGATCGTCGGGGCCGGCGGCTCTGGCATGCGCGCGTCGCTGCAACTCTCTCTGGCTGGCCTGAACGTGGCCGTGCTGTCCAAGGTCTTCCCCACGCGCTCGCACACCGTGGCGGCGCAGGGCGGCATCGGCGCCTCGCTGGGCAACATGTCGGAAGACAACTGGCACTACCACTTCTTCGACACCGTCAAGGGCTCCGACTGGCTCGGCGACCAGGACGCGATCGAGTTCATGTGCCGCGAAGCCCCGAAGGTCGTGTACGAACTCGAACACTTCGGCATGCCCTTTGACCGCAACGCCGACGGCACCATCTACCAGCGTCCGTTTGGCGGCCACACCGCCAACTACGGTGAAAAGCCCGTGCAGCGCGCTTGCGCTGCGGCCGACCGCACCGGTCACGCCCTGCTGCACACCCTGTACCAGCAAAACGTCAAGGCCCGCACCCAGTTCTTCGTGGAATGGATGGCCCTGGACATCATCCGTGATGCCGATGGCGACGCTGTGGGCGTGACCGCGCTCGAGATGGAAACCGGTGACGTGCACATCCTGCACGCCAAGACGGTGCTGTTCGCCACGGGTGGCGCAGGCCGCATCTACCAGGCTTCCACCAACGCCTTCATCAACACGGGTGACGGCCTGGGCATGGCGGCGCGCGCCGGCATCCCGCTGGAAGACATGGAGTTCTGGCAGTTCCACCCCACCGGCGTGGCAGGCGCGGGCGTGCTGCTGACCGAAGGCTGCCGTGGCGAAGGCGCGATCCTGCGCAACAGCAACGGCGAGCGCTTCATGGAGCGCTACGCCCCCACGCTGAAGGACCTGGCCCCGCGTGACTTCGTGTCCCGCTCGATGGACCAGGAAATCAAGGAAGGCCGTGGCTGTGGTCCCAACAAGGACTACGTCCTGCTGGACATGACCCACCTGGGCGCCGAGACCATCATGAAGCGCCTGCCCTCGGTGTTCGAGATCGGCCACAACTTCGCCAACGTCGACATCACCAAGGAGCCGATCCCCGTGGTGCCGACCATCCACTACCAGATGGGTGGCATCCCGACGAACGTGTACGGCCAGGTGGTCGTGCCCAAGAACGGCAAGCACAACGACGTCGTCAACGGCCTGTACGCCGTGGGCGAATGCTCGTGCGTGTCGGTGCACGGCGCCAACCGCCTGGGCACCAACTCGCTGCTGGACCTGGTCGTGTTCGGCCGCGCCGCCGGCAACCACATCGTCGAGACCAACCTCAAGACGAAGAACCACAAGCCGCTGCCCAAGGATGCTGCCGACTACACCCTGTCGCGCCTGGCACGTCTGGACTCCGCCAAGAACGGCGAATACGCGCAGAACGTGGCCAACGACATCCGCTCGGCCATGCAGAAGCACGCCGGCGTCTTCCGCACCCAGGAGTCGATGAACGAAGGCGTCCGCAAGATTGCCGACCTGCGTGAGCGCACCAAGGCCATCGGTCTGAAGGACAACTCCAAGGTGTTCAACACCGCCCGCATCGAGGCGCTGGAGGTGGACAACCTGATCGAGGCCGCGCAGGCCACGATGGTGTCGGCCGCGGCCCGCCCCGAAAGCCGCGGCGCCCACGCCCACAACGACTTCCCCAACCGCGACGACGCGAACTGGATGAAGCACACCATGTGGTACTCCGAAGGCAACCGCCTGGACTACAAGCCGGTGAACCTGACGCCCATGACCGTCGAGTCCATCCCGCCGAAGGTCCGCACCTTCTGATCGACAGCGCAACGCATTAGGAAACCCCACCATGAGCCAAAAGCGCACCTTCCAAATCTACCGCTACGATCCCGACAAGGATGCCAAGCCGTACATGCAGACCATCGAGATCGAACTCGACGGCAACGAACGCATGCTGCTGGACGCCCTGATCAAGCTCAAGGCCGTCGACCCGACCCTGTCGTTCCGCCGCTCTTGCCGTGAAGGCGTCTGCGGTTCGGACGCCATGAACATCAACGGCAAAAACGGTCTGGCCTGCCTGACCAACATGCGCACCCTGCCGCAGACGGTCGTGCTCAAGCCGCTGCCCGGTCTGCCCGTGATCCGCGACCTCATCGTGGACATGACGCAGTTCTTCAAGCAGTACAACTCGATCAAGCCTTACCTCGTCAACGACACGCCGCCGCCCGACAAGGAGCGCCTGCAGTCGCCCGAAGAGCGGGAAGAGCTTGACGGCCTGTACGAGTGCATCCTGTGCGCCAGCTGCTCGACCAGCTGCCCCAGCTTCTGGTGGAACCCCGACAAGTTCGTGGGTCCGGCCGGTTTGCTGCAGGCCTACCGCTTCATCGCGGACAGCCGCGACCAAGCCACGGCCGAACGCCTGGACAACCTTGAAGACCCGTACCGTCTGTTCCGTTGCCACACCATCATGAACTGCGTGGACGTGTGCCCGAAGGGCCTGAACCCCACGAAGGCCATTGGCAAGATCAAGGAACTGATGGTCAAGCGCGCCGTCTGACACGCGCCCGACGCCGACCCTCACCCTGCACCCAGCGCCGAACTGCTTGCCTCAGCCTGCCACAGCCCTCATGAACGACAACGCACAAGCACCCGCCGACCAGGCGCCCGACGCGGACGTGCTGCGGCGACTGCGCTGGCGGTGCCGCCGGGGGCTGCTCGAGAACGACATCTTCATCGATCGGTTTTTCGAGAACCACGGCGAGCACTTGACCAACGCGCTGGTACAGGGCTTGCTTGAACTGATGGACCTGTCGGACAATGACTTGCTCGATCTGCTTTTGGCCCGCAAGGAGCCCGAAGGAGATCTTGACAACGCCGAAGTCAGGCGGGTTTTGCAGTTGATGAGGGTGTCTCAGGCGTGACAGTGCGCGACACCCGTCCACATCCACACGATTGGGCGGTTGTCGCAAACGCTGAGGGCAAGCGCTTGCCCCGATAATGTCGCGTTTTCAGTGACCTTGGCGACGAGCCGAGGCCCTGCACCAAACAATTCTTTCCCACACAAGACCGACCCCTAGGAGTGCTCATGACACCGTCCGACGTGAAAGCCACCCTGTCGTTTTCTGACGGCAGCCCCAGCATGGAACTGCCCATCTACAAAGGCTCTGTCGGCCCGGATGTGATTGACATCCGCAAGCTGTACGGCCAGACCGGCAAATTCACCTACGACCCCGGCTTCCTGTCGACCGCCTCCTGTAACTCGAAGATCACCTACATCGACGGTGACAAGGGCGAGCTGCTGTACCGCGGCTACCCCATCGAGCAGCTGGCCACCAACTGCGACTTCCTGGAAACCTGCTACCTGCTGCTGAACGGCGAACTGCCCAACGCCAGCGAGAAGCAAGAATTCGTCGGCCGCGTGACCAACCACACCATGGTCAACGAGCAGATGCAGTTCTTCCTGCGTGGCTTCCGCCGCGACGCCCACCCGATGGCCGTGATGACCGGTCTGGTCGGCGCGATGTCGGCCTTCTACCACGACAGCACGGACATCAACAACCCCGAGCACCGCAAGATCGCCGCGATCCGCCTGATCGCCAAGATGCCCACGCTCGTGGCCATGGCCTACAAGTACTCGGTGGGTCAGCCCTTCGTTTATCCGAAGAACGATCTGTCGTACACCGAGAACTTCATGCGCATGATGTTCGCCACGCCTTGCGAGGAGTACAAGGTCAACGACGTGCTGGTGCGCGCCATGGACCGCATCTTCATCCTGCACGCCGACCACGAGCAGAACGCCTCGACCTCGACCGTGCGCCTGTGCGGCTCGTCGGGCACCAACCCGTTCGCGGCCATCGCCGCTGGCGTGGCCTGCCTGTGGGGCCCGGCTCACGGCGGCGCCAACGAAGCTGCTCTGAACATGCTGGAAGAAATCCAGCGCAACGGCGGCGTCGAGAAGATCGGCGACTTCATCGCCCAGGTCAAGGACAAGAACTCCGGTGTCAAGCTGATGGGCTTTGGTCACCGCGTGTACAAGAACTACGACCCCCGTGCCAAGCTGATGCGCGAAACCTGCCACGAAGTGCTGAACGAGCTGGGCCTGCAGAACGACCCGCTGTTCAAGCTGGCCATGGCCCTCGAGAAGATCGCCCTGGAGGATGACTACTTCGTGTCGCGCAAGCTGTACCCGAACGTGGACTTCTACTCCGGCATCGTCCAGCGCGCCATCGGCATCCCCGTGCAGCTGTTCACCGCCATTTTCGCCCTGGCCCGCACCGTGGGCTGGATCGCCCAGCTCGACGAAATGATCGGCGACCCCGAGTACAAGATCGGCCGTCCCCGTCAGCTGTTCGTTGGCGCCGAAAAGCGCGACGTCAAGCCCATCGCCCAGCGTTGATCCACCGTGGATCGACCGTGCAGCGCCCCTGAGCGGGCACTGCACCTGCGAGAGCCCCGCGTTGTGCGGGGCTTTTTTTTGCCCGCCCCGATGTGCAGGGGGCCATGCAACCTCTCCGGGATGACCATGGCACCCCCATTGCCTTAAAATCGACACCTTTCCCCACCCCGCGCAGTCAGAGCACCATGGGACGCACCCTCTACGACAAGATCTGGGACGAGCACGTCGTCCACACCGAGGAAGATGGCACCGCCACCCTCTACATCGACCGCCATCTGGTGCACGAGGTCACCAGCCCGCAGGCCTTCGAGGGCCTGGACATGGCCGGCCGCAAGGTGTGGCGCCTGTCGGCCAACCTGGCGGTGAGCGACCACAACGTGCCCACGACCGACCGCTCGGAGGGCATCAAGGATCCTGTCTCCAAGCTGCAGGTCGACACGCTCGATCAAAACTGTGACCGCAACGGCATCACGCAGTTCAAGATGGGTGACAAGCGCCAGGGCATCGTCCACGTGATCGGCCCGGAGCAGGGCGCCACGTTGCCCGGCATGACCGTGGTTTGCGGTGACAGCCACACCTCCACGCACGGCGCTTTCGGTGCGCTGGCACACGGCATCGGCACTTCCGAAGTCGAGCACGTGCTGGCCACCCAGACGCTGCTGGCCAAGAAGGCCAAGAACATGCTGGTCAAGGTGGAAGGTGCCGTGGCCAAGGGCGTGGGCGCCAAAGACATCGTGCTGGCCATCATCGGCAAGATCGGCACGGCGGGCGGCACGGGCTACACCATCGAGTTCGCGGGCTCTGCCATTCGCGCCCTGAGCATGGAGGGCCGCATGACCGTGTGCAACATGGCCATCGAAGCGGGCGCCCGTGCAGGTTTGGTGGCTGTCGATGACACGACCATCGCGTACGTGCAGAACCGTCCCTTCAGCCCCAAAGGTGTCGAGCTGGACCAGGCCATTGCCTACTGGCGCACACTGCACTCCGATGCCGACGCCGTGTTCGACACCGTGGTCGAGCTGGACGCCACCCAGATCGCGCCGCAGGTCACCTGGGGCACCTCGCCCGAGATGGTGCTGTCCATCGAAGACCGCGTGCCCGATCCTGACAAGGAAAAGGACGCCGTCAAGCGCTCGGCCATGGAGCGCGCGCTGACCTACATGGCGCTGGAGCCCAACAAGGCCCTCAACGACATCCGGGTGGACAAAGTGTTCATCGGCTCGTGCACCAACAGCCGCATCGAGGACATGCGCGAAGCCGCGGCCGTGGTACGCAAAATCGGTGGCCGCGTGGCCGCGAACATCAAGCTGGCCCTGATCGTGCCGGGCTCTGGCTTGGTCAAAGAACAGGCCGAGCGCGAGGGCCTGGACCAGGTCTTCAAGGCCGCAGGCTTCGAGTGGCGCGAACCTGGTTGCTCCATGTGCCTGGCCATGAACGCCGACCGGCTGGAGCCCGGCGAGCGCTGCGCCTCGACCAGCAACCGCAACTTCGAAGGCCGTCAGGGCGCGGGTGGTCGCACCCACCTCGTCAGCCCCGCCATGGCCGCTGCGGCCGCCATGCAGGGCCATTTCGTTGACGTTCGCCGCCTGGCTTGAACCCATCAGATACGGAGCTTCCGACCATGACCCGATTGATCACCCTGCTGTCCCTGATCGCTGCTTTCTCGCTGGCCGGCTGTAACACCGTGCACGGCGTTGGCCAGGACCTCGAGAAGGCCGGTGAGGCCATCTCCAACGCCGCGAAGAAGTAAGCCGCCATGCAAGCCTTCCGCATTCACAAGGGCCTCGTGGCGCCCATGGACCGCGAGAACGTCGACACCGACGCCATCATCCCCAAGCAGTACTTGAAGTCGATCAAGCGCACGGGCTTTGGCCCCAACCTGTTCGACGAATGGCGTTACCTGGACGTGGGCGAGCCGGGGCAAGACCCGGCCTCGCGCAAGCCCAACCCTGACTTCGTGCTCAACCAGCCGCGCTTCCAGGGCGCGTCCATCCTGATCGCCCGCCAGAACTTCGGCTGCGGCTCCAGCCGCGAGCACGCGCCTTGGGCGCTGGAGCAATATGGCTTTCGCGCCATCATTGCGCCGAGCTTCGCCGACATCTTCTTCAACAACTGCTTCAAGAACGGCCTGCTGCCCATCGTGTTGAGCGACGCCCAGGTGGACAAGCTCTTCAACGAAGTCGCGGCCTTCCCCGGCTACGAGCTGACCATCGACCTGGAGCGCCAAGTCGTCGTCAAGGGCGACGGCGAAGAATTGCCTTTCGATGTCCAGCCTTTCCGCAAGTACTGCCTGCTCAACGGCTTCGACGACATCGGCCTGACCCTGCGCCACGCCGACAAGATCAAGGCGTTCGAGGCCGAGCGCCTGGCGCAAAAGCCCTGGCTGAACAACCGCATCGTTTGATTTCCAAGAAGAACTGAGAACCACCATGGTCATGAAGATTGCAGTGTTGCCGGGCGACGGCATCGGCCCCGAGATCGTCAACGAGGCGGTCAAGGTGCTGAAGGTGCTGGACCTGCCTTTCCAGCTGGACGAAGCCAAGGTCGGTGGCGCCGCCTTCGACGCCCACGGCCACCCGCTGCCCGAGCACACGCTGAACCTGGCCATGGCCTCCGACGCCGTGCTGTTCGGCTCGGTGGGCGACTGGAAGTACGACAAGCTCGACCGCCCCCTGCGTCCGGAGCAGGCCATCCTCGGCCTGCGCAAGAACATGGGCCTGTTCGCCAACTTCCGCCCGGCCATCTGCTACCCGCAGCTCACGCATGCGTCGAGCCTCAAGCCCGAGCTGGTGGCCGGCCTGGACATCCTCATCATCCGCGAGCTCACCGGTGACATCTACTTCGGCCAGCCGCGCGGCCGCCGCGAATCGCCGGACGGCGAATTCAAGGGCGCCCCGGAGGCCTTCGACACCATGCGCTACTCGCGCCCCGAGATCGAGCGCATCGCCCACGTCGCCTTCCAGGCAGCCCGCAAGCGCAACAAACGCGTGACCAGCGTCGACAAGGCCAACGTGCTGGAGACCTTCCAGTTCTGGAAGGACGTCGTCACCGAGGTGCACGCCCAGTACCCCGACATCGAGCTCGACCACATGTACGTGGACAACGCCGCGATGCAGCTGGTCAAGGCGCCCAAGAAGTTCGACGTGCTGTTCACGGGCAACATGTTCGGTGACATCCTGTCTGATGCTGCTGCCATGCTGACCGGCTCGATCGGCATGCTGCCCTCGGCCTCGCTGAACGCCAAGGGGCAGGGCTTGTATGAGCCCAGCCACGGCTCGGCCCCGGACATCGCGGGCAAGGGCGTGGCCAACCCGCTGGCCACCATCCTGAGCGCGGCCATGATGCTGCGCTTCAGCCTGAACCAGGAGGAGGCCGCCTCGCGCATCGAGCGCGCCGTGCAAGCCGTGCTGGAGCAGGGCCTGCGCACGCCCGACATCCACTCCGAAGGCACCAAGAAGGTCGGCACAGCCGAGATGGGCGAGGCCGTGGTGGCTGCGCTCAAGGCGCAGGGCTGATCACCCGCGCGTCAAACACGTTTACTGAGGACACACATCATGGCTACGACTCTGGTTGGTTTGGTGGGCTGGCGCGGCATGGTCGGCTCGGTCCTGATGGACCGCATGCAAGCCGAAGGCGATTTCGATCACTTCGAACCCCTGTTCTTCTCGACCTCGAATGCCGGCGGCGCCGCACCCTCGATGGCCAAGAATGAAAAGGCCCTGAAGAACGCCTACGACATCGACGAGCTCAAGCGCTGCGACATCATCGTCACGGCCCAGGGCGGCGACTACACCACCGAGGTGTACGGCAAGCTGCGTGAAACCGGCTGGAACGGCCACTGGATCGATGCCGCCTCGACGCTGCGCATGAAGGACAACGCCGTCATCGTGCTGGACCCGGTCAACATGCCGGTGATCAAGAACAGCCTGGCCAACGGCGGCAAGGACTGGATCGGCGGCAACTGCACGGTGAGCTGCATGCTGATCGGCGTGGGTGCGCTGTACAAGGCCGGTCTGGTCGAGTGGATGTCCACCCAGACCTACCAGGCCGCATCGGGCGGTGGGGCTCAGCACATGCGCGAACTGTTGACGCAGTTCGGTACGCTGAACGCCGAAGTGCGCTCGCTGCTGGACGACCCCAAGAGCGCCATCCTGGAAATCGACCGCAAGATCATCGCCAAGCAGCGTTCGCTCACCGATGCTGAGACGGCCAACTTCGGGGTGCCGCTGGGCGGTTCGCTCATCCCTTGGATCGACAAGGACCTCGGCAATGGCCAGTCCAAAGAAGAGTGGAAGGGCATGGCCGAGACCAACAAGATCCTCGGCCAAGGCGAAGGTTTTGGCTCGCCAGCCGTGCCGGTCGATGGCTTCTGCGTGCGCATCGGCGCCATGCGCTGCCACTCACAGGCCCTGACCTTCAAGCTGAAGAAGGACGTGCCCCTGGCCGACATCGAGGCCATGATCGCCGCCGACAACGAGTGGGTGAAGGTGGTGCCCAACACCCGCGAGGCCACCATCCGCGACCTGACACCCGTGGCCACCACCGGCACGTTGACCATCCCAGTGGGCCGCATCCGCAAGCTCGCCATGGGCCCCGAGTACGTCGGCGCTTTCACTGTCGGTGACCAGCTCCTGTGGGGTGCGGCCGAGCCGCTGCGCCGCATGCTGCGCATCCTGCTGGACCGCTGAGACGCGCTCTCCTCGGCCATCGACCTGCTTGCGCGGGATGCGCAATGGCCGCCAGTTCGCAGCAATTGGCGGCCGGTTCCGGATCAAATCCGGCGTTTTTTGCAACGTCTGGAAACAATATCCGCGAAAGACCATGTTGCCCGCGGGCGACAATTGGGCGGTCCAGGGCGCTGGGGACGGCTTTTCGTCCTAGGCTCCCCCGAGATCAGCCACTGCATGAGCTTGTCACCCTATCTGCCTGATGCTATTGTGTTTTCTGTGTGTCGCCCCGACGGGCGGCCGTGGTCGTGGGCGCTTGCGAGTGCCCTTGAGTGGCCGCAGGGACTGCGCCTGAGCAGCAGCACGAACCGAAGCGCTCGTGGCAGACGCGAGCCACGTGGCAGCCTTGAGCCAACACACCGACCCATGACGAGTTGGGAGACGCCTTGAAAGATCATTCGTTGTCCGCGGGGCGCTTTGTCCTGAACCGGGTGGCCGTTGCCGCCGCTGTGTCTGCCTTGTCGGCTTTGCCGGTGTCGGGTTGGGCGCTGGGCTTGGGCAAACTGAACGTTCAGTCTGCGCTGGGGGAGGCCTTGCGCGCCGAGATCGACGTGTCCAGCATGACGCCCGAGGAGGGCGCCACGCTGCAAGTCAAGGTGGCGACACCTGAAACTTACCGCGCCGCCGGGGTGGATTTCAACGGCGTGTTGTCGTCAACCCAGATCACATTGCAGCGACGCGCAGACGGTCGCCCCTACTTGCGCATTGCCAGCGACCGCGCGGTGCAGGAGCCCTTCGTCGATGTCATCCTGGACCTGAGTTGGAGTTCGGGCCGCTTGGTGCGCGAGTACACCCTGCTGTTCGATCCGCCGTCCGTGCGTCAGACCGCTCAGGCGGCGCCGGCCCCGACCGCGCCCGTGATGGACGCACCTTCGGACGCCGCGAGGTCCGTGGCCAAGCCAGGCACCCGCGCACCGGTGGTGGCGGAGGCCACATCGCCCGTTGCGCCAGCAGCGAAACCCCGTCCGTCCAAGGCGCCAGCGAAGGCGGCCGCGGCTGCGTCGTCGGCCGAGCCTGCCCAGGTTCCCGCGCCGGCCACGTCGACGGCCTCGGCCGACGCCGATGGACACAGCGTGCGGGTGAAATCGGGCGAATCGCTGTCGGTCATCGCCCAGCGCCACGCCCAGTCCGGTGTATCGCTCGACCAGATGCTGGTGGGCCTCTACCGCAACAACCCTCAGGCCTTCCAGGGCAACAACATGAATCGCCTGAAGGCAGGTGCGGTGTTGAATGTGCCGTCGGCCGAAGAGGCGCAGAAGGTCAGCCAGCCCGAAGCCCGGCAGATCATCGTTGCCCAAAGCGCGGACTTCGCGGCTTACCGCCAGCGCTTGGCCGGCACGGTGGTCGCCACGCCGGACACCCAGCCCGAGAGACAAGCCAAGGGCAAGGTCGAGGCAGAGGTCCAGGACCGCAAGCAGGCTGCAGCGCCCACGCCGGATAAGCTCACCCTGAGCAAGGGCGGCATCGGCGCTGGTGCCGCATCCTCGGTCGAGGACCGCGTGGCCAAGGCCCGCGCCAAGGAGGACAGCAGCGCCCGCGTGGCGGAGCTCTCCAAGAACCTTGACGAACTGCGCAAGCTCAAAGAGAAGTCTGCAACGGCCCCTGCCTCGGCGCCCACAAAGGCCGCTGCCCCGGCACCCGTGCCGGCGCCCGCCCCAATCCCTGCTCCGGCGCCCGCACCCGCACCTGCGCCTGCGCCTGCACCTGCGCCTGCGCCTGCACCTGTTGCGCCCTCGGCGCCAGCCTCCGCTGCTCTGGCCGACGCCATGGCCAGCGCGGCATCGAGCCCAGCCAACGTCGCGGCCACGGCCGTTGCTGATCAGGCCTCGGCGCCTGCGGTTGAGCCCTCGCGGCCGGCGCCTGCCGTGACCGCGCCGGTTGCGCCGCCGCCTGCGCCCGCGCCTGTGGCAGACGAGCCCGGCTTCCTGGAATCGCTCAACCCGATGCTGCTGGCTGCCGGCGGTGCGGGCGTGGCGCTGTTGGCCGGTGTGGCCATGTTCCTGCGTTCGCGACGCCGTGCCGACACGGGCGAGACCTCGTTCCTGGAAAGCCGCCTGCAGCCGGATTCGTTCTTCGGCGCCAGCGGTGGGCAGCGGGTGGACACCCGTGACGCCACCGGCGGCCCGTCCTCCATGAGCTACTCGCTCAGCCAGCTGGACGCCATTGGCGACGTCGATCCGGTGGCGGAGGCGGACGTCTACCTGGCCTATGGCCGGGATCTGCAGGCGGAAGAAATCCTCAAGGAGGCCCTGCGCAGCACGCCCGACCGGCTGGCCATCCGCAGCAAGCTGCTGGAGGTCTATGCCAAGCGCCGTGACACCAAGGGCTACGAGCAGCTGGCCGCGCAGCTCCATGGCTTGACGCAAGGCGAGGGCGAGGACTGGGCCAAGGCGCAAGAACTTGGCCTGAGCATCGACCCCGAAAACCCGCTGTACCAGCCTGGAGGCCAGCCGTCTTCGACGCCCCTGAGCGTCGAGTCGCCGTCCGACATGCTGGGTGCCAGCACCATCCCGCACTCGGTCATGCCCGCACCCAGCGCGCTGGATTCCATTGCGCCGCCGACCGCAGAACTGGCTCCTGGTGCCGATGCGTCTGCCGTGGACCTCGACCTCGACATCTCCGCGCCTGCCCCGCTGGATGCTTTGAACGACGCCGTGACCGATTCCGTGTCGCCCGTGACCGAGTCGGGCGATCTGCCGCCGCTGAGCCTGCCGGAGTTCGGCGAGGACCTGCCGCTGGCCCAAACGACGGCGCCCGCGGCCTTCACGTCCAGTGCGCCGGAGGCGATGGACTTGCCCTCGCTGGAAAGCCTCGACCAGGGCATGGACTTCCCCGCTCCCGCGGCCTCACCGGAGCCCACGCCGGCACCTGGTGTACCGGCGGCCGGGCTGGACTTCGACCTCGACAGCGTGCTGCCCTCGGCCGCACCTGCCCCGGCGCCCGCTTTCGACCTGAGCGAGATCAGCCTCGACCTCGACGCCGCCTCTGCACCTGCGGCCGAACCCGTCGACAGCCAGCAAGGTCTCTCTGACTTGTCGTCCGACCCGATGGCACGCAAGCTGGAGCTGGCTGAGGAGTTCCGCCAGATCGGCGATGCCGATGGCGCACGCGAGCTGCTGCAGGAAGTCATCGACAACGCGACCGACGGCGGGCTGCGTGGTAAGGCGCAGAGCATGCTCGACAGCCTGTCTTGACGACCCATGGCCATGGGCAGTGAACGAGGGGAGGGCTTGGCCCTCCCCGACGCGCCGCAAGGTGCACCCACGAGGGCGATCCGTCGGATCGCCCTCGGTGTTTCCTACGTCGGCACCGCCTACAAAGGCTGGCAAAGCCAGCCGGGCGGCGGCACGGTGCAAGACGTGCTGGAGGCCGCGCTGGCCGCTTTCGCCGTGCGCCCGATCAAAGTGATGTGCGCAGGGCGCACCGATGCCGGCGTGCATGGCATCAATCAGGTGGTGCACCTGGACACCGACATCGACCGCACGCCCTTCTCCTGGGTGCGTGGCACCAACACCTTCCTGCCGCCCGACATCGCCGTGCAATGGGCTGCAGACGTGCCCGCCGATTTCCATGCCCGCAACAGCGCGCGTGGACGGCGCTACGCCTACGTGCTGCTGGAGTCGGCGGTGCGCCCGGCCATGGAGTCTGGCAAGGTGGGCTGGGTGTTCCGGCCGCTCGACCTCGCTGCCATGCAGGCCGCAGCCGCTCACCTCGTGGGCGAGCACGATTTCAGCTCATTCCGATCGTCGATGTGCCAGTCGCCGACACCGGTCAAGCACCTGCGCGAGATCCGCATCCGCCGTTGCGGCGCTCCGGAGGCGCCGACCGCCTACTGGCGTTTCGATTTCGAGGGGCAGGCCTTCTTGCACCACATGATCCGCAACATCATGGGCTGCCTGATCATGGTGGGCACGGGCGCACAGCCGCCCGATTGGGTGCGCCAGGTGCGGGACGCCCGCGACCGCAAAGTGGCCGCCCCGACGTTCTCGCCGGATGGCCTTTATTTCATGGGCCCCCGCTACGACCCCGAACTGGCGCTGCCAGAGCACGTGCCGGGCATGGACTGGCTGCCTGGCTGAGCTGCCGGTGCAATTTTTTGCATTGCGGCAGATGACCCTGTGATGCCATGGGCCACCTCCGGGAAAAGCCCCGGTTTTTTGAGACAATTGCGCCATCGACACCGCCACGGGAAGCTGGACTCCCGGCCACTGGATGTCTCCTGAGTTTGTTCACCGCACGCGCATCAAGGTCTGCGGCCTCACACGTGAGGCGGATGTGGATGCCGCGGTCGAAGCCGGCGCCGATGCCATCGGCTTCGTGCTCTACGACAAAAGCCCCCGCCACGTCAGCGCCGAGCGTGCGGGCGCACTCGCGCGCCGCTTGCCACCCTTCGTCACACCGGTCGTGCTGTTGGTGAACGCCGACGCCGACCTGCGCCAGCGCGCACTCGCCGCCGTCCCCAACGCCCTGCTGCAATTCCACGGCGACGAAAGCCCGGCGCAATGCCAGGCGGCGTCCCGCCCCTTCCTCCGCGCTGCCCGCATGGCCCCTGGCCTGGACCTGGCAGACTTCGCCCGCCAATTCGCTGGTGCACAGGCCTTGCTGGTCGACGCGCATGTGGAAGGTTACGGCGGCGGCGGCCAAGTGTTTGATTGGTCCCTTTTGCCTCAGCCGGGTCAGTTGCCGCTGCCTCTGGTGCTGTCTGGCGGGCTCCACGCGGGCAACGTCGCGGAAGGCATCCGCCGCGTGCGACCCTGGGCGGTGGACGTCAGCTCTGGCGTCGAGATAGGCAAAGGCCTCAAGGACGCGGCGCTGATGCGCCAGTTCTGCCAGGCCGTCCGCCTTGCCGATGCCGCACGGTCGTCCACCTCGGCCAACCCCATCCTGGCGCCTGTGGCATGAGCCCGCACGCGCAACCCCAAAGCACCGACATGTTCACCTACGACCAACCCGACGCCCGCGGCCACTTCGGCCCCTATGGCGGCACCTTCGTCTCCGAGACGCTGATCTTGGCACTCAGCCAGCTGCGGGAGTTTTACGAGCATCACCGCCACGACGAATCCTTCAAGGCCGAGTTCCGCCGCGAACTTGCTAACTTTGTCGGTCGGCCCAGCCCGATCTACCACGCCGACCGCCTGAGCCGCGAGCTGGGCGGCGCCCAGATCCACTTCAAGCGCGAGGACCTCAACCACACCGGTGCGCACAAGATCAACAACACCATCGGCCAGGCGCTGCTCGCCAAGCGCATGGGCAAGCCCCGCGTGATCGCCGAAACCGGTGCTGGCCAGCACGGTGTGGCCACGGCCACGATTTGCGCTCGCTACGGCATGGAATGCGTGGTCTACATGGGCGCCGAAGACGTCAAGCGGCAGTCGCCCAACGTCTACCGCATGCACCTGTTGGGCGCCAAGGTGGTGCCGGTCGAGTCAGGCAGCAAGACACTGAAAGACGCGCTCAACGAGGCCATGCGCGACTGGGTCACCAACGTCGAGAACACCTTTTACATCATCGGCACGGTCGCGGGCCCACATCCGTACCCGGCCATGGTGCGTGATTTCCAATCCGTCATCGGCGAGGAGTGCCTGCAGCAGATGCCGCTGGCCATTGGCCGCCAGCCGGATGCCGTCGTGGCGTGTGTGGGCGGCGGCTCCAACGCCATGGGCATCTTTTATCCCTACATCCCGCACGAGGGCACGCGCCTGATCGGTGTGGAAGCGGCAGGTGAGGGCGCAGCCAGCGGCAAGCATTCGATGTCGCTGCAGATGGGTGTGCCGGGTGTGCTGCACGGCAACCGCACCTACCTGCTGCAAGACGAGAACGGTCAGATCACCGAGACGCACTCCATCTCGGCGGGCCTGGACTACCCCGGCGTGGGCCCCGAGCACGCCTACCTGAAAGACATCGGCCGGGCCGAGTATGTCGGCATCACCGACAAGGAGGCGCTGGAGGCCTTCCACCGCCTGTGCCGCACCGAAGGCATCATCCCGGCGCTGGAATCCAGCCATGCTGCGGCCTACGCCATGAAGCTCGCCGCCACCATGCGCCCCGACCAGCACATCCTTGTCAACCTCTCTGGCCGTGGCGACAAGGACATCGGCACCGTGGCCGACCTGACCGGCGCCGAGTTCTACTGCCGCCCGTCATGCCGCGGCCAATCGGTGAAGGGAGGCCTGTGATGAGCCACGCACCGACCCGCCTGGACCAAACCTTTGCTGCGCTCAAGGCCGACGGCCGCAAGGCGCTGATCCCTTACGTCACCTGCGGTGATCCCTTCCCTGAAAAGACCGTGGACGTCATGCTGGCCATGGCGGAAGCTGGGGCCGACGTGATCGAGTTGGGGGTGCCGTTCTCTGATCCGATGGCCGATGGCCCGGTCATCCAGAAAGCGGCCGAACGTGCATTGGTCAAGGGGATTTCGCTCAACCACGTGCTGGACGACGTCCGTGCTTTCCGGGCGCAGAACGTGACCACGCCCATCGTGTTGATGGGCTATGCCAACCCCATCGAGAACCACGACCTGCGCCACGGTGCAGGCAGCTTTGTGCGCGACGCCAAGGCCGCGGGCGTCGACGGCGTGCTGGTGGTGGACTACCCGCCAGAGGAGTGCGAAGAGTTCGCCGCACGCTTGAAGGCAGCCGACCTGGCCCCGATTTTCCTGCTGGCGCCCACCTCCACCGAACAGCGCATGGCCGATGTGGGCCGCGTCGCCGCGGGCTACGTGTACTACGTGTCGCTCAAGGGCGTGACCGGGGCGGGGCACCTTGACACGGCCGCCGTGGCCGACATGGTGCCGCGCATCAAGGCGCATGTGAGCGTGCCGGTGGGTGTGGGCTTTGGCATCCGGGATGCCGAGACGGCCAAGGCCGTGGCCGCCGTGTCGGACGCCGTGGTCATTGGCTCGCGCCTGGTGCAACTGCTCGAAACCCAATCCCCTGAAACCGTGGCGGCAGCGGCCCGCGGCTTCATCGCCGAAATCCGCGCTGCACTGGATTCCCTGAAAGGATGACCGAGATGTCTTGGCTTGAAAAACTGCTGCCCCCTAAGATCCAGCCAACCGACCCGGCCGAACGCCGCTCGGTGCCGGAAGGCCTGTGGGTGAAGTGCCCCTCGTGCGAGACGGTGCTCTACAAGAACGACCTCGAAGCCAACGTGAATGTGTGCCCGAAGTGCGGCCACCACCACCGCATCGGCGCCCGTGCCCGCCTGGACGCCTTCCTCGATGCCGAAGGCCGCTACGAGCTGGGCCAGGAAGTGCTGCCCGTCGATGCCTTGAAATTCAAGGACAGCCGCAAGTACACCGAGCGCCTCAAGCAGGGCATGGAAGCCACGGGCGAGACCGATGCCCTGATCGTCATGGGCGGCTCGGTGCACAGCATTCCAGTGGTGGCAGCGTGCTTCGAATTCGACTTCATGGGCGGCTCGATGGGCTCGGTCGTGGGTGAGCGTTTCGTGCGTGGCGTGGAGACCGCCGTGGCGCAGAAGACGCCGTTCATCTCCTTCACCGCCACCGGTGGAGCCCGCATGCAGGAAGGCCTGCTGAGCCTGATGCAGATGGCCAAGACCAACGCGGCCCTGACGCTGCTGGCCAAGGCCAAATTGCCCTACATCAGCGTGCTGACCGACCCGACCATGGGCGGCGTGTCCGCTTCGTTCGCCTTCATGGGCGACGTGGTGATCGCCGAGCCCAAGGCCCTGATCGGCTTCGCCGGCCCGCGCGTGATCGAGAACACCGTGCGCGAGGTGTTGCCCGAAGGCTTCCAGCGTTCGGAGTTCCTGCTGCAAAAAGGCGCGGTCGACATGATCATGGACCGGCGCGAACTGCGCCGCGCCATCGCGCGTCAGCTGGCGGTGTTGCTGCGCCAGCCCGCCGACGCTGTGTCGGCCTGAGCCGCCTGCGTGGCGACGCGCGACCCATCGGGTCGCGCACGGTGTGAGCGGGCTGCGCGGGGCAGCCCGTTTTGCTTCTTGTGACGTTTTCCGACTTGCACGGGTGCACCCGTGCCCTCAACTCATGCCCATGACGAACGCAACCCCACGCACCCTGGACGACTGGCTGGCCCATTGCGAGCGACTGCATCCGGTGGGCATCGACATGGGCCTGGAGCGGGTCGGGCAGGTCTGGCAGCGCGCGGGCGTGACGCTGGGCACGCCGCTTGGGCAAGAGACGGCGGATGGTGCGCCAGTGGTCTTCACCGTGGCGGGCACGAATGGCAAGGGCTCAACGTGCGCGATGCTGGAAGGCATCTTGCTGTCATCGGGCTTCAAAGTGGGGGTGTACGGGTCGCCACATCTGGTGCACTTCGAAGAGCGCTGTCGCATCGGCGGCCAGTTGATCACGGCGGCTGAGCTGCTGCCGCATTTCGAGGCCATTGAAGCCGCACGGGGTGACATCCCGCTGACGTATTTCGAGTTCACGACCTTGGCCATCATGCGGACGCTGGCCTTGGCAGGGCTGGATGCCGTCATCCTGGAAGTGGGCTTGGGTGGTCGCCTGGATGCCGTCAACGTGGTCGACGCCGATTGTGCCATCGTCACCAGCATCGACCTCGACCACATGGAGTATCTCGGTCCGGACCGCGAGGCCATCGGCTTCGAAAAGGCCGGGATCATGCGGGGTGGGCGACCAGCGGTGGTCTCTGACCCGCAGGCGCCGGCAAGCCTGGTGCGGCACGCGGAGGGCATCGGCGCCGATCTCTGGCTGTTCGGACGCGACCACAACTACGCCGGAGACCGCCAGCAGTGGTCCTGGGGCGGGCGCACGAAGCGATTCAACAGCATGGCTTACCCAGCCTTGCGCGGTGCCAACCAGCTGCTCAACGCTTCGGGCGTGCTGGCCGCGTTGGAGGCCGTGCGCAACCGCCTGCCGGTCTCCGCACAAGCCGTGCGCACAGGCCTGGCCACCGTGGAGTTGCCCGGCCGCTTCCAGATCATCCCTGGGCAACCCACCCTGATCCTGGACGTGGCGCACAACCCGCATGCGGCCGCGACGTTGGCGGTCAACCTCGACCAGATGGGCTTTTTCCCACGGACCCACGCCGTCTGGGGCGCCATGGCCGACAAAGACCTGGCCGGCATGGTGCACAAGCTCCGTCCGCTGGTCGACACCTGGCACTGCTGCGATTTGCCGACGCCGCGTGCGGCATCGGCCCAGCAGTTGGCGGATGCCATCGCCGCAGACGCGGCGGCGCACCCTTCTGCGACGGCGCCCCAGGCCACGGTCCTGCGGCACGCCGACCCCTTGTCGGCGCTTCATGCTGCCCTCGCCGAGGCCGACCCGACAGATAGAATCGTGGTCTTCGGGTCGTTTTTCACAGTGGGCGGGGTGCTGCACGCAGGCCTGCCCAAGCTGAATGCGCCACACCTCGCTGCCGGCGAAGCCAGCGCGCCCTCCGCCACCCCGCCGTCCGCCTGACCTGCCCGCATGCCATTGCCTTCCTTCCTTGAGCGTTTCCGCCGCGGGTCGCCCACGCAGGCGGGGGCATCGCCGCTGTCGTCGTCCGATGTCGAGGGCATGCGCGTGCGCGCCCGCCGCAGGCTGATTGGCATGGCCGTGTTGGTGGGGGCGGGGGTTTTGGGCTTCCCGTGGTTGTTCGAGACCCAGCCCAGGCCCATGGCGAGTGATATCCAGATCGTGCAGGCGCCGCAGGCGTCCCAGGGCCTGCGTGCGCCGACCCTGGGTCAGGGCGCGCAGGCGGTCGCGAGCGGACCGGCACAGTCAGCGACGATCGCTGCGGTGACCACGCCAGCGCCCCGCTCGGCGCAGCCGGCCGACGCAGAGCGCGAGGAGTTCGTCACCGACGCACCGGCCAGCAAACCCGTGGCCGCACCTGCCAAGGTGGCATCGAAGCCGGCACCTGACAAGGCCAGCGAAAAAGCAGTCGACAAAGCCAGCGACAAGACTGCGGACAAGGCCCGTGAGAAGCTCGCAAACAAGCCTGCAGACAAGCCCGCAGACAAGGCGTCCGAGAAGCCCGCTGACAGGAAATCAGACAAAGAAAGGGCTGACAAAGCCGACAAGGACAAGGCCGCAACGCGCTACGTGGTGCAGTTTGGCGCGTTCGCCGATGCCAACGCTGCCCAGGAGGCGCGCATGAAGGCCGAGCGCCTGGGCCTGAAGACCTACGCCCAGCAGGTCGACACCCCCCAAGGCAAGCGCATCCGTGTGCGCCTGGGCCCGTACACCGACAAGGCCGAGGCCGACAAGGCTGCCGCCACCCTGCGCAAGGCCAACCTGCCCGGCGCGGTGCTCACCCTGTGACGCCCGAGGTGGATGCCATGCCCGCCAGCTGGACGCTGATCGACCTCGTCGTGGCAGTCGGCCTGGGCGTGTCCGTGCTGGTGGGGGCCTGGCGCGGCCTGCTCACCGAATTGCTGGCCTTGCTGGGTTGGGCGGTGGCGTATTTCGCCGCGCAGTTCCTGGGGCCTGGCACCGGCCTGCAATTGCCGGTGGGCGAGCCGGGGTCTCGCGTGAACGTTCTGGCCGGCATGGTGGTGGTGTTCGTGGTGACCTGGCTGGGCTGGGCCGTGCTGTCCTGGGGGCTGGCGCAAATCCTCAAGGCGTCCGGGCTGGGCGGCACCGACCGCATGCTCGGTGCACTGTTTGGCTTGATGCGCGGCTTGCTGGTGGCGCTCGCCGTGTCGACGCTGGTACAGATGACGCCACTGGCGCAGGCCGAGTTGTGGCGGTCTTCACGCAGTGTGGGCTGGATCCAGTTGATGTTGGAGGGGCTTCGCCCCGTCCTGCCTGCGCAGGTGCTCCAATTCCTGCCTGGGGCGCAACCCGTGCCATCCACCATGTGATGGGGCATGTGATGGAGCATGTGATCGGCCATTTGGCGTGTGCAGCCCGCCGGAATGCGGCACTGTGCGACAAGATTTTTCTTTGATGTTTGTGAGCGGACCGAAGTCCGCGGAGAGGTGAACCATGTGCGGCATCGTGGGGGTGATTTCCAAGACGCCCGTCAACCAGCTGATCTACGACGCGTTGCTGCTGCTCCAGCACCGGGGTCAGGACGCGGCAGGCATCGTCACGGCCGGGCCGGACGATCACGGCCGCAAGTTCTTCATGCACAAAGCCCGCGGCATGGTCAAGGACGTGTTCCGCACCCGTGACATGCGCGCCCTGCCTGGCAATGTGGGGCTGGGTCAGGTCCGCTACCCGACGGCAGGCAACGCCTTCAACGAAGAGGAGGCGCAGCCTTTCTACGTCAACGCGCCCTTCGGCTTGGTGCTGGTGCACAACGGCAACCTGACCAACGCGCACGACCTGCGCAAAGAGCTGTTCGACATCGATCGCCGCCACCTCAACACCGACAGCGACACCGAAGTGCTCATCAACGTGATGGCGCACGAACTGGAGCTGGCCGGTCGCGAGCTGCCGCTCACCCCTGCCGCCGTGTTCAAGGCCGTGCGCGCCGTGCACAAGCGCATCAAGGGCTCGTATGCCGTCATCTGCCTGATTGCTGGATACGGCCTGGTGGCCTTCCGTGACCCATTTGGCATCCGCCCGCTGTGCTACGGCGAGACCGATCTGCCCGAGGGTCGCGAAGTGATGGTGGCCAGCGAATCGGTCGCCCTCGAGGGCACCAGCCACCGTTTCGTGCGCGACGTACAGCCAGGCGAGGCCCTGTTCATCGACCTCGATGGCGTGGTCCATGCGGAGCAGTGTGCCGACAAGCCTGTGCTCAACCCCTGCATGTTCGAGTACGTCTACCTGGCGCGCCCCGACTCGGTCATGGATGGCATCTCGGTCTACCAGGCCCGCCTGGAAATGGGCGAGACCCTGGCCCAGCGCGTCATCTCGACCATGCCGCCGTCCGAGATCGACGTCGTCATCCCCATCCCGGAGTCCAGCCGTCCCTCGGCCATGCAGCTGGCGCAACGCCTGGGCAAGCCGTACCGCGAAGGCTTCGTGAAGAATCGCTACGTCGGCCGCACCTTCATCATGCCGGGCCAGAGCGCCCGCAAGAAGTCCGTGCGTCAGAAGCTCAATGCCATCGGCCTGGAGTTCAAGGGCCGCAACGTGCTGCTGGTGGATGACTCCATCGTGCGCGGCACCACCTCCAAGGAAATCGTGCAGATGGCCCGCGAGGCCGGTGCCAACAAGGTCTACCTGGCCTCGGCTGCGCCGCCGGTGCGCTTCCCCAACGTGTACGGCATCGACATGCCGACCAAGGCCGAGCTGGTGGCCCATGGCCGCACGCTGGAAGACATCCGCCAGATCATCGGCTGCGACGCCCTGATCTACCAGGACGTCGATGCCATGAAGCAGGTGGTGCGTCGACTCAATCCGGCGATCCAGGGCTTCGAGGCTTCGTGCTTTGATGGCGTCTACATCACGGGTGACGTGAGTGCAGCCGATTTCGCCGCCATCGAATCGCAGCGCCTGACGCAGACCGACGAGGAGGCTGCCTCCAACTCGCGCCTGGCCCTGCAGAACAAGCCGGACTGATCCCCGGTCGCGCACCCGATCCGACAGGAGGGCCACCATGGCCGACACCGACAAGAAAAAACTGCCGCGCAAGGACCTGCCGCCCGATGCCCGCATCGAGACGCTGGCCGTGCGCGAAGGTCTGCCCGCCACGCAATGGGGTGAAAACTCCGAAGCGCTGTTCTTGACCAGCAGCTTCAACCACCCCGATGCGGCCACTGCGGCTGCGCGTTTCGCCAACGAAGAGGAAGCCTTCGTCTACTCGCGTTTCACCAACCCGACGACGATGATGTTCGAGCGTCGCTTGGCCGCACTCGAAGGTACCGAAGCCTGCCTGGCCACAGCCAGCGGCATGAGCGCGATCCTCCTGCTGGTGATGGGCCTGCTCAAGGCGGGCGATCACGTTGTGTGCTCACAGAGCGTGTTCGGCTCGACCATCACCCTGCTGCAGCGTGAATTCGGCAAGTTCGGTGTGCAGACCACCTTCGTGTCGCAAACCGATGTGCAGCAGTGGCGCGACGCCATGCAGCCCAACACGAAGCTGCTGTTTGCGGAGACGCCCAGCAACCCGCTCACCGAGGTCTGTGACATCGCTGCACTTGCCGAGATCGCCCATGCCCAGGGTGCCTTGCTCGCCGTGGACAACTGCTTCTGCACACCGGCGCTGCAAAAGCCGATTGAGCTGGGCGCTGACCTCATCATCCACTCCGGCACCAAGTACCTTGACGGGCAGGGCCGTGTGCTGGCCGGCGCCATCTGCGGTCCGGACGCCATCGTCAACGGCCCGCTGATGGCCACGCTGCGTGGCGCCGGCATGTCGCTGTCGCCCTTCAATGCGTGGGTGGTGCTCAAAGGGCTGGAGACGCTGTCCATCCGCATGGCCGCGCAAAGCGCCAACGCCCTCAAGCTGGCGCGATGGTTGGAACAACAGCCGCAGGTGGACCAGGTGTTCTACCCGGGCTTGCCCAGCCACCCGCAGCACGCGCTGGCCATGAAGCAGCAAAGCGGCTGCGGCGGTGCGGTGGTGTCCTTCACCACGAAGCCCGCCCGAGGCGCTGTCACGGTGACTGGCCCGGCCAACCTGAGCGAGGACGCCATGCGCTTGCGCCAGGCCGCCTTCCACGTGATCGACCACACCCGCTTGTGCTCCATCACCTCCAACCTGGGCGACACCAAAACCCTCATCACGCATCCATCGAGCACCTCGCACGGACGCCTCGCCGAGGAGCAGCGCCTGGCCGCCGGCATCACGCAGGGCATGATCCGCGTGGCGGTTGGCCTGGAGCACATCGACGACGTCACGGCCGACCTGGCCCGTGGCCTCGACACCCTGAACGCCTGAACAGCGCCTGAGCCGCCCATGTCCCAAGTCCATCCCACCGTCAGAACACGCTTTGCCCCCTCACCCACGGGCTTCATCCACCTGGGCAACATCCGCTCGGCCCTGTACCCCTGGGCCTTTGCGCGCGCCAACAATGGCGTGTTCATCCTGCGCATCGAGGACACCGACGAGGAGCGCTCCTCGCAAGAAGCCGTCGACGTCATCCTTGAGAGCATGCAGTGGCTGGGCCTGAACCACGACGAAGGCCCTTTCTACCAAATGCAGCGCATGGACCGCTACAAGCAGGTCGTGCACGAGATGCTGGACAAGGGCCTGGTCTACCCCTGCTACATGAGCTCCGCCGAGCTGGACGCCTTGCGCGAAAAGCAGATGGCAGCGAAGGAAAAGCCCCGTTACGACGGCACTTGGCGCCCGGAGCCGGGCAAGACCCTGCCGCCCGTGCCTGCTGGCGTGAAGCCGGTGCTGCGCTTCAAGAACCCGCGAGGCGGCAGCGTGGTGTGGGAAGACAAGGTCAAGGGCCGCATCGAGATCAGCAACGACGAACTCGATGACCTCGTCATCGCACGTCCGGCGCCCGAGGGCAGCGACAGCATCGTCGGCACGCCCACCTACAACTTCTGCGTCGTGGTCGACGACATGGACATGGGCATCACCCACGTCATCCGCGGCGACGACCACGTCAACAACACCCCGCGCCAGATCAACATCTTGCGCGCCCTCGGCCAGGAGCCGCCGGTCTACGCCCACCTGCCCACCGTGCTGAACGAGCAGGGCGAGAAGATGAGCAAGCGCCATGGCGCCAAGGCCGTCACGCAATACCGCGACGAAGGCTACTTGGCAGATGCACTGGTGAACTACCTGGCACGCCTGGGCTGGAGCCACGGTGACGACGAGATCTTCAGCCGCGCGCAGCTCATCGAGTGGTTCAACCTCGATCACCTCGGCCGCAGCGCCAGCCAGTTCGACGAGGCCAAGCTGCGCTGGGTGGCTCAGCAGCACATGAAGACCGCCGACGATGCCATGCTCGCCACGCTCGTGCGCGGGCAGTTCGAGCGCCGCGGCGTGACCCTGCCGCAGGCGCTGCAGGCGGGGCAGGGTGACGTCAAGTTGTCCGCGATGTGCGCGCTCTACAAAGACCGCTGCGCCACCACGGCGGAGCTGGCCGACTGGCTGACGATGTACGTCGCCGATGTCACGCCCCCGCCCGACGAGTTGGCGGCGCAGCTCACCGATGCCGTCCGGCCCGCCGTGGCTGCCCTCGCGGAACGGCTGAGCACCGCCGCGTGGGACAAGGCCGGCATCGCGCAGGCCCTCAAGGAGACCCTCGCCGAGCACGGACTGAAAATGCCGCAGTTGGCCATTCCCGTGCGCCTGCTCGTGTGCGGGCGTGCCCAAACGCCCTCGGTGGATGCCGCCCTCGCGCTGTTCGACCGTGATGTCGTTGTGCAACGTTTGCGCGTGGCCTGACATCCGCTTGTCAGAGACTTGAAAACCGGTATATACTCTCGGTCTCGCTTGAACGACGCTTTGTTTGAACAACGAAGCAGCCGGGCAACGCCGAAAAGCTGAAAATGTGGTGAAAGCCGCAAGTCAGTTTGACGGGGGTATAGCTCAGCTGGGAGAGCGCTTGCATGGCATGCAAGAGGTCAGCGGTTCGATCCCGCTTACCTCCACCAGCAACACAAGTTGCACGGTGATCCGGTTGCGGTTGGGCCAGGCGAAGCGTTGAGCAAGTGGCGCGAAGGATTGAGTCCCCTTCGTCTAGAGGCCTAGGACACCACCCTTTCACGGTGATTACAGGGGTTCGAATCCCCTAGGGGACGCCAAGTTTTGACGGCGCTTGTGCTGCGGAAGCAGCGAAAGTCGTCAGCCACGCGGAGTGGTAGTTCAGTTGGTTAGAATACCGGCCTGTCACGCCGGGGGTCGCGGGTTCGAGTCCCGTCCACTCCGCCAAGTTCTTTGGAAAGCGATGTTGCTGGTGACACAGTGGCATCTTCGAAACGGTTTTGGTGCCAGTCTGGCGCCCGCCGCGTGAGGCGCATGTGCGAACACGATGGGGGTATAGCTCAGCTGGGAGAGCGCTTGCATGGCATGCAAGAGGTCAGCGGTTCGATCCCGCTTACCTCCACCAAAGCACATCGCGGACGTCCGCGGTGTGGCACGGGTGGCAAGGCGCAGGCAGGCACTGAGGCGTTTCGGTCAGTTGAGTTGGTTGAATCAGAAAGCACGCAGTCCCCTTCGTCTAGAGGCCTAGGACACCACCCTTTCACGGTGATTACAGGGGTTCGAATCCCCTAGGGGACGCCAAGTTTCGACGGCGCTTGTGCTGCGCAAGCAGCGAAAGTCGTCAGCCACGCGGAGTGGTAGTTCAGTTGGTTAGAATACCGGCCTGTCACGCCGGGGGTCGCGGGTTCGAGTCCCGTCCACTCCGCCAAACATGCGAAGCCCTGATGGTTCACCATCAGGGCTTTTTGCTGTGCGTCACAGGCCCGCTGCGTGGCTTTCCGCCGCGACTTCGCGCCGGCCGAACATCGCCCAACTCTCGATCACCATCACGACCTCGTCGCGCTGGTTGATGGCTTCCCACCGTGTCTGCACCAGACCCACATGCGGCTTGCTCTTCATGGCGCGGGTGCCCAGCACGGTCATGCGGGCGCGCAGGTCGTCGCCCACCATCACAGGCTTCAGCCATTTCAGGCTGTCCAGGCCGGGCGATCCAAGGCTGCTGGAGTCGAGCAGAAAGCCGTCGCACATCAGGCGCATGACCATGCCGGCGGTGTGCCACCCGCTGGCGGCCAGGCCGCCGAACAGGGAAGCCTTGCCGGCCTCCTCGCTCAGGTGGAAGGGCTGGGGGTCGAAGTCGGTGGCGAAGCGGATCACCTCCTCACGCTCTACCCGCTTGGGGCCGAAGGTCATGCTCAGGCCTTCGTGAAAGTCTTCCCAATGCCAGCGAACGTGGGGGCGGTGCGGGGGCGGGGTGGGTGACATGCGTTCTCCGGGTCAGTGGGCGTCATGGGTTGGCAGCGGGCGCTGGTTGGACAGCCAGGTGCCCAAGGCGATGATGCCGGCGCTGACGAGCATCGCCGGTGTGATGGCCTCGCCCAGCCAGACAGCGCCCCACAGCATCCCGAACACAGGGATGAGGAAGGCGACGGTCAGTGCCCGGCTGGGGCCGATGCGTTGGATGAGCCTGAAAAACATCAAGTAAGCCAGCGCCGTGCACAGCAGCCCCAGTCCGCCCAAGGCTTGCCACGCCACCGCCGGCACTGCGCCCCAGTTCGGCGGCGCAGCAAGCGACGATGTCAGCGTCTGGGCGGGCGCAGGGCCCATCCACCATGCAGGCAAGATCAGGCAAACGCTGCCCCAAGCCATGGTGCCTGCGCTGATGGCCATGGGGCTCATGCCAGGCAGAAAACGTTGGTTGAAGTGCACCGACATGGCGTACATCAGCGTTCCGGCGATGAGCAGAGCGCAGGCCAGCAGCGTGTCGCCCCAATCACCATGCGGCACGAATGCAGAGGCGTCGGCGCTCAACAACACCACGCCCGCCATGCCGACCACCAGGCCCGCCAAACGCCTGCGCCCCAATTGTTCGCCGGCCCATGCCCAGCCCACCAGCGCGCCCCACATCGGCGTGGCAGCGTTGAGGATGGACATCAAACCGGCGGGCAAGCTTTGGGCCGAACGGCTCATGGCCATGAACGGCAGCACGCAGGAAAGCAGCGACGACACGGCGAGAGGCCCCACATGGCGACGCAGGGCAGGCCCGTGACCCGCTCGCCAGGCCAGTGGCAGCAGCAGTGCGGTGGCGAGGCCCACGCGCCCGGCGGCCACCGCCAGAGGGCCGATGGCCGGAGACGCCACCCGCAGAAACAGGAAGGAGGCCCCCCAGATGGCGGCCAGCAAGGTCAGGGCCAGCAGGTCTTTGAATCGCATGTGCAAACCATCATAGCCGCCGGTGGGGCCACCCGCAGACCGAGGGTCTCGGGGGGCGCGAACTGTCATCTTGGCGTCTCTACAATGCGGAAAGGACATCCAACAGCAAAGGACCACCATGCAAGTCACCGCTTCCATCTTCAAGGCCTACGACATCCGGGGCATCGTCGGGCAGACCTTGAACGAAGCCGTGGCCGAGCACCTGGGCCGTGCCTTCGGGACCGAGGCGCTCAAGCTGGGCGAGAAGGCCGTGGCCATCGGCCGCGACGGTCGCATCTCTGGGCCTTCGCTGAGCGCGGCGCTCATCCGTGGCCTGCGCGCCACCGGCATCGACGTGATCGACCTGGGCGCCGTCACCACGCCCATGCTGTACTACGTGGCCGCCACGCGCGGTGACGTCGGCTGCCACAGCGGCATCCAGGTCACGGGCAGCCACAATCCCAAGGACTACAACGGCTTCAAGATGGTGCTGGCCGGCCGCGCCATCTACGGCGACGACATCCAGGGCCTGCGCCAGCGCATCGAGGCCGAGGACTACGCCAGCGGCAGTGGCGGCCTGACCGAGCTGAACGTGCTGGCAGAGTACACGCAGCGCATCGTCGGTGACTGCAAGCTGGCCCGTCCGCTGAAGATCGTGGTGGACTCGGGCAACGGCATCCCCGGTGCGTCGGCGCCTGGCATCCTGCGCGCTTTGGGCTGTGAGGTCACCGAGCTGTACTCCGAGGTCGATGGCGACTTCCCCAACCACCACCCGGACCCCTCCAAGCCCGAGAACCTGGTCGACCTGATCGCTGCGGTGAAGGCACAGGGCGCCGACCTCGGCCTGGCTTTCGATGGCGACGGCGACCGCCTGGGCGTGATCACCAAGGAAGGCCACAATATCTTTCCTGACCGCCAGATCATGCTGTTCGCGCAGGACGTGCTCTCGCGCGTGCCGGGCGCACCCATCATCTTCGACGTCAAGTGCAGCCAGCGCCTGGCCGTGGCCATCCGCGAGGCCGGCGGCGTGCCGGTGATGTACAAGACCGGACACTCGCTGGTGAAGGCCAAGCTCAAGGAGATGAGCTCGCCGTTCGCTGGTGAAATGAGCGGCCACATCTTCTTCGGCGAGCGCTGGTACGGTTTTGACGACGCCACCTACACGGCGGCGCGCCTGTTGGAGATCTTGTCCAAGGTGGCCGACCCCAGCGCTGTGCTCAACGCGCTGCCCACCAGCCACAGCACGCCCGAGCTGAACGTGCCTTGCGCCGAGGGTGAGCACCATGCGGTCATCGAGAAGCTGCGCCAGACCGCCAAGTTCGACGGCGCCGAGATGACGACCATCGACGGCCTGCGGGCGGATTACCCCGATGGCTTCGGCCTGGTGCGTGCCTCCAACACGACCCCGGTGCTGGTGCTGCGTTTCGAAGGCCAGACGCCCGAGGCGCTGGAGCGCATCCGAGCGCACTTCATGGCGGCCATCCTGGCTGTCAAGCCGGATGCCCATGTGGGCGCCTCGGCCCACTGAGCCGCCTTTGGCTCGGCTAGGATGCTGGATTCGACATCGCATCCTCCCCCTGTGGCCGAATTCGCTGTGAAGGCCTGGCTCGCGCGCCAGGCGTATGCCCTTGTTTTGCGGCTGGGCACGCCCGCTTACCTCTGGCGCGTGTGGTCACGGGGTCGAGAGGAGCCCGGCTACCGGGCCCATTGGCCCGAGCGGCTAGGCTTCTACGGGAGCAACGGCGTGCGAGGGGCCGAGGGTGCCAACGTGGGTGGCTGGGTTTGGGTGCATGCGGTGTCGCTCGGGGAAGCCCGGGCCGCAGCGCCGCTCGTTGCCGCCATGCGCACGCAAAGGCCCGGCTTGCGCGTGCTGTTGACCCACACCACCGCCACGGGCCGCGAGGCGGGCCGGGCCTTGCTGCAACCTGGTGACGCGCAGGCCTGGCTGCCCTACGACACCCCCGGCGCGGTGCGGCGCTTCTTGCGCCATTTCCGGCCCAGTGTGGGGGTGCTGATGGAAACCGAGGTCTGGCCTCAACTGGTGCACGAAGCCCGACAGGCGGCGGTGCCGATGGTGCTGGCCAACGCGCGCCTGAGCCCCAAGAGCCTGCGCCAAGGGCAGCGTTTCGCGGCGCTGCTGCAGCCCGCCGCTCGCGCCTTGAGCCTCACGCTGGCGCAGACGCCGGACGACGCCGAACGCCTGCGCGCCATGGGCGCCGAACCGGTGTACGTGCGCGGCAACCTCAAGTTCGACATGAGCCCCTCGCCTGACTTGCTGGCGCGCGGGCACGGTTGGCGCGATGCCGACGCACGCCCGCTGTGCCTGGCGGCCAGTACGCGGGAAGGCGAGGAGGTCGGCCTGCTGGATGCCTGGCTGAGCGCGCCCGCGGTGGGGTTGGCCCATCGCCCTCGCTTGTTGATCGTGCCGCGCCACCCTCAGCGGTTCGACGAGGTGGCGGCGCTGGTGGTGCAGCGCGGGCTGAGTCTGTCAAGGCGCAGTGCCTGGCGGCATCACCAACCCGACGCTGAGGCGCTGCGAGCCGACGTCTGGCTGGGCGACAGCATGGGCGAAATGCCGGCTTACTACGCTGCCGCGGCCCTGGCATGGCTGGGCGGCAGCTTTGCGCCATTGGGCGGGCAGAACCTGATCGAGGCGGCAGCCTGCGGCTGCCCGCTGTTGATGGGACCTTCGACCTACAACTTTGACGAGGCCGCGAAGCTCAGCTTGGCGGCGGGTGCATCGCAGCAGGTGGCGGGCTGGCCGCAAGCGGTCGAGGCCGCGGCCGCATGGCTGGCGCAGGGCACACACGATGCGCAGGCGGCTGCCCGGGCCTTCGCCCGCGCGCACCAAGGTGCCTCGGCGCGCGTGGCCACCGACATCCTTGGTCAGGTTTTCTCCCCATGACCAAGGGGTAACAATCTGAAACGTATTTGTGTATTGTTCACGCATTGACAACGCAGCAGGTCCGTCATGGCAAAAGTGTTTCGGGTTGGTTCCTTTGGTGCAGTTCTGGCTTTGGCTTGCTCCGGCGCGTTCGCGTTGGAGGCCAACCTCGGCACGCTGAGCAGCACCGCAGTGACGTTCGGCAACACGTTCTACGACGCAACGAACAGCTTCACCGACTACTACACCTTCAACATCGCCAGCAGCGGCACGGTTTCCGGCACGACCAGCGATGGATCGCTGATGGCCGCGAAGCTGACGCTCACCAAGGATGTGGTGCTGACGTCTCTGATGTTGACCAACACCGCGCGCAGCGTCGTTTACGGCATGGACCTCTCCATCCCGACAGACGGCAGCACGAACACCTTCAGCTTCGCCGGCCTGAGCGCCGGCACCTACAGCCTGGCGGTGCAGGGCTATGTCAAAGCAGGGCTGTTCTCCGCCTCGTACACCGGCTCCATGAGCACGACCGCGACCGCCCCCTCGGCGCTGAACACCGGCAGCGCGTCGGTGGCGTCTCCCGCACCGGAGGCTGCGGATCTGGCGCTGACCGTCATGGGCCTGGCCGGTGTGGCCCTGCTGTTGCGCCGCGGCCGCAAGGCGGCCTGAGCGGGCTGTTAACATCGCCAGTGGCCTGAAGGGTCACCAGCGAACCGCCCTGGCAGGTTCGCGACACCACGGACCTTCGGGTCCGTTTTTTTTGGGTTCCACGCACCGCGGCAACCCGGGACAGGAGTCGGATTTGAACAAGAGATGGGTGTGTTGGCTGGCCGTGCTGGCCTTGTTGGGCGGTTGCGACAAGAAAAGCGCCGGGCCGGCGCCCGGCGAGTCGCAGGTGGCGGCGCAGGTCAACGAAGGTGAAATCTCCGTCCACCAGGTGGAGGCATTGCTGCAATTGCAGCCTGCCCTCGGAGCACGTCTCGGCGAGCAGGCACCGGCCCGAGCCCTGGACAGCCTGATCGAACAGGAGTTGGCGGCCCAGGCGGCGGTGCAGGCCGGGCTGGACCGCAGACCCAAGACGCTCCAGGCCCTCGCCCTGGCGCGCCGGGAGGTGTTGGCGCGCGCCTACCAGGATCAACTGGCCGAAAAGGCCACCCTGCCTGACACGGGCGCGGTGGAGCGGTACTACGACGCCCACCCCGAGCTGTTCTCGCAGCGCCGCCAATACCTGCTCGAGGAAACCGTTGTCCAGGTGCCCAAGACCGATGTGGACGCCTGGCTGCGCAAGGTCGAAGCGACGGGTAGCGTGGAGGAGTTGCAGGCCTGGCTGGCGCAGGAGCAGACGCCGCGCAAAAGCCGTCGGTTCGCCCAGTGGGCAGAGGGGCTGCCGCTGGACCTGTTGCCTCGGCTGGCTCGGCTCAAGCACGGCCAGTCCCTGGCGCTGCGCAGGCCAGACAGCATGTACATCCTGACGGTGATCAAGACCGAAGATGCCCCCGTGCTCCTCGGCCAGGCCACGCCGGCCATCCAGTCTGTGCTGACGGCGCAACGTCGCCAGGAGGCCGTGCGCGAGGGCATGGTCCGGTTGCGCGAGCAGGCGAAGATCACCCGGTTCATGCCGCAAGCCGCCTCCGGTGCGGCGTCCGCGGCGGGTGGCCTCGCTGAGGGCGGCAAGGCGAGCGCGCCGGCGTCGGCGGCCAGCGACTGAGGGCGCGCAACCGGCCGGCCTGTGCCGTCCCGAACATGGAGTCTCGTCGGTGTCACTGACTGTGCTTTTGCCCCTGGCCTGGTTGATGTTGGCCATACCCAGTCTCTGGGACTGGTTGTTCGGCACCTGGTCGGCCTACAGCCAAGGCCACGAGATGTTGCTGCTCGGCGTGGCGGCTTGGCTGGTGTGGCGTCAGCGGAGCGGTGCACCCTTCGGCCGGCCCGAGCGCCTGGGCGCCATCTTCTGGGCGGCATGGGCCCTGTGCCTGTTGGGCTACGTGCTGGGTCGCTCGATGGAGTTCATCCGCATCGAGTTGCTGTCCCTGTGGGGGCTGGCCGTGTTGGTGATGTGGTCCGCGCGGGGCTGGGAGGGGCTGCGACGCACATGGTTCGCCTGGCTCTTCTGCCTGTTCGCCATGCCATTGCCCTTTTCCCTGGTGCTGGCGCTGACGGCGCCGCTCAAGGAGGCGGTGTCGATGCTGGCGACCTTCGTGCTGGCAGGGGTGGGCTACCCGGTGGGGCGCAGCGGCGTGGTGATCACGGTGGGGCAGTACCAGTTGCTGGTGGCCGAGGCGTGTGCGGGCCTGCACTCCATGTTCATCCTGGAGGCCATGGGTTTGCTCTACAGCCACCTGGCGCAGCACACCTCCTGGTGGCGCAACGGGATGCTCGCGGTGCTGGCGGTACCGGTGTCTTTCGTCGCGAACGTCATCCGGGTGATGATCCTGGTGGTGGTCACCCACCATTTCGGTGACGCGGCTGGGCAGGGGTTTATTCACAATTTTGCGGGCCTGGCCTTGTTCGCCGTGGCTTTGGTGTTGATGGCGCTGGCCGACACCGTGCTGGGTTGGATCTGGCCAGACCAGCGGACGCCCGCTTCCCCAGTGGCTTCTGCGCCCGCCATGGCCCCCACGCCGCCTTCGAGCAGCGCCTCAGGCGCACGGCGCAGCGTGGGCATGGCGCTGTGCATCGCTGCAGCTGGGCTGGCGAGCGTGTGGCTGCGGCCCAGCGTGTCGGCCGAGGCGGAGGCCCGCGCGCGGGTGTCGCTCGAGTCACTGTTCCCGCTTGAGATCCCGGCCGCTGCACAGGCTGCAGACAGCGTGCCGCGTGGTGCGTGGCGGCTTGACCCGGTGGCCGCTGGCATGGTGAGGCCGGCCTTCGAGGCCGCGAGGCGCTTCCAGATGTACGACCAGGTGCTGGAGCGCACCTACGTGCATCCCAGTGGCCAACGGGTCATGTTGTCGGTGGCGTATGGACGCCAGCAATCGGTCGGCCTGCAGATGCACCGCCCGGAGGTCTGCTACCGGGCGGGCGGTTTCCGCGTCACCGATGTCACACCTGGCACGCTCTCGCTGCCGGGTACCGCGGGCCAATTGCCCGTGGTGCGCCTGGTGGCGACCATGCCCGGCAGGCCAGAGCCTGTCACGTACTGGCGTCTGTTGGGCGAGGAACCGGTGCAGGACGAGACCAGCTTCAAGGTCCGCCAGATGCTTGCTGGCCTGGGCCGGGGCGGATTGGCCGATGGCATGCTCGTGCGCATCTCGACCCTCGACAGCGATGCCGCCGCGGGCTGGCGTTGGCAGGAAGCCTTTGCGCGCGATTTGGCCGCGGCCTTGTCACCCGCTCAGCGGGCACGGGTGCTGGGCGTGCCTCTGCGAGACGCGGCCCGCCCCTGAGCCCAGCGTCAGGCCAACAGGTCTTGCCACTCGGGGTGGCGGCGCATGTACGCTTGCACGTAACTGCACCGCGGTTGCACGCGGTGGCCTTGCGCGCGTGCCCATGCCAGCGCGTGCACGACCAAGGCCGCAGCGATGCCGCGGCCCTCGAGCGCGCGCGGCACACCGGTGTGGGTGATGCGCATGAGGTGGCCTTCGAGTTGGTAATCGACTTCGCATGGCAGACCGTCGACGATGGCCTCGAAGCGGCCGATGTCGGTGTGGTGCTGGATGGTCAGCACGGGCGGGGGGGATGCGTGTGGGCTCATGCACCCAGTGTGCCTCAGACGATCCCGAGGGCGCCGAGCGCCGCACCGGCCAGCACCAGCCAGATCAAGCGAACGCGCGTTTGCCAGACCAGCAAGGCGACGGCCACGGCGAGGCCCCAGGCCCGCGGCTGGCCGCCAAGAGGCGGCATGAGGTGCCAGCCGGTGGCCAGCAGCAGGCCCACCGTGACGGGCGTCATGCCGGCCTGAAAAGCCCGCACGCCCAACCAGTGCCGTCGAACCGAGACCCACCGCGACACCGCCAGCGCCAGCGTGGTCGAGGGCAGCATGATGCCCACCATGCTCACCAATGCGCCGCCCATGCCGCCCGCATACCAGCCCATCAACGCGACGAACAGCACGTTGGGGCCCGGTGCGGCCTGCGCCAGGGCGATGGCGCCGGTGAAATCGGCATCGCTGAGCAGGGCGCCGTCTTGTACCAGTCGGCGGTGCATGTCAGGCACCAGGGTGATGGCACCGCCGATCGACATCAGCGACAAGGCCAGGAAGTGACCGAACAAGGTCCACCAGACCTCGGGCGTCCATGACCACACCGCCACGCTCATGCCTGCGGCCCTGGCGGGGAACTCGCCGCGCGATGCCGGAGGAGCGCGTAGCTCACGCAGCAGGCCAGGCCACCGAGGCTGAGCAGCACGTGAACCAGTGGCCAATGCCAATGGACGACGAGTGTCAGCGCCAGCGCGGCCAGGCCCAGGCAGGCGGGCCAGCCCAGTTCGTGCTCGCGCAGCGGCGCGGCCAGTTTGAGCACCGTGCCGATGATTTGGCCCGCGGCCACGGCGGCGATGCCGCCCAAGGCACCCCGGATCAGCCCCTGCGCCTGTGGCAAGGCGGCTGCCTCGCTCAAGCCCCACGCCAGGGCCAGCATCAGCGCCATCGGCGCCAGGATCATGCCGGCCAGGGCGGTGAGCGCGCCCCGCCAGCCGAAGAAGCGGTCTCCCACCATCAGCGACAGGTTGCACACGTTGGGGCCGGGCAGCACTTGGGCGGAAGCAAGCAGGTCAACGAACTCGCGGGCATCCAGCCAGCGCCGGCGTTCGCACAGCTCGCGTTGTGCCACCGCGATCACCCCGCCAAAGCCCTGCAAGGCCAGCAGCGTGAAGGCCACGAACAGCTCGCGCAAAGATGCAGGCCTGCCCTGCGCCGGTGTTTGCTGCAAGGCCAGGTCAGCCGCCCGCTGGCCCCCGCCGTCAGCCATACACCGCCACGACCTGGTAGCCCAGGGCGGCGAGCTGTCCGTCCGGCGTCCACAAGGTGGTTTTTTCGTTGACGTAGCCGTCGCCGGTGGCCAGGGCGTCTTTGTCCATGCGCCAGAAGCCGGCGTGTGGGGCCGCATCGACCGGGCGCAATTCCAGGGCCCATGACACCGAGGAGGCCGGCGCGAAGCCGCTGAGCTGCGCCAAGGCAGGGGTCGGGCCGGCGTCGGCCAGCAGCACGGACTGCAGTTCGTTGTCGATGCCCCCCGGCGCCCGCAGGCGCACGTGGGTGCGGCTGTGCCACTCCCGAGAGCCGGTGAAAGGCATGCCACCCTCGGCCTGGCGGAACTCCAGGTGCTGCGTGAAAGCCGGTGTCACACCGGGCACGAAGGGCCACAGGAACGCGCTGTCGGGATCCTTGGCCACGGGGTGGCGGTCGGGGCGCAGGTGGGGCAGGGTGGAGTTGCGCGCCGCGCCGAACACGCCCAGCAACACGCCGCCGACCTGGGCCACGCCGGCCTCGTCGGCTTGGGTGACGCGGGCCTGCACCTGGCGGATGTTCTTGCCTTGGCGCAGCAGCAGCACCTCGATGTCGAAGCGGCCCGGGCTGACGGGGCCGACGAAGTTGGTTTGCAGGGCGCGCAGGGGCCAGTCGCTGCCGCAGACATCGCGCATGGCCTGCACGGCGAGGGCCGAGAGCACGCCGCCGAAGGTGGTGCGGCCTTGTTGCCAGTCCGCGCTGACGTCGAACCGCACGCAAGGCTGCGGTCCGGCCTCGACGCGTTCCCGGCGGGAGAGCAACTCGGCCAGGGTGGCGGTCGGGCTCGGGGTGTTGTCGGCGGTGGGGGCGAACAGGTTCATGGCGGGCACGTCGTGTGGGGGTGAAGCATTATCGAACGATCGTGCTTTTTGTGTTGGCCGTCCGTTGACGCCATTTTGACCCCGCCAGCGACAGGGCCGCCTCCCGACTCAGTGGCGCGTCAGCATCTGCGACACCTGTGCGGCGGGCACGGGCCGGCTGTAGAGATAGCCCTGGGCCACATCACACCCCAGGCTGCTGAGGAAGGCCTCCTGGTCCGGCATTTCCACGCCCTCCGCAACGACGTGAAGTCGCAGCCCGTGCGCCATCGAGATCATGGTGCTGACCAACTGGCCGTCGTTGTCGTTGCTGGGCAAGTCCTGGACGAAGCTGCGGTCGATCTTCAGTTGCTGAACGGGGAAGCGCTTGAGGTAGGCCAGCGAGGAGTAGCCGGTGCCGAAATCGTCGATGGTCAGGAACACGCCAAGCTGGTGGAGGTGTTGCAGGAACTGCTCGGCGCCCATGCCGGATTCCATCAGGCCGCCCTCGGTGATCTCGATTTCGAGGTACTGCGGCGGCAGGCTGGTGCGCACGAGGATGTCCGCCAGGCGTTCGGCCACGCCGCCGCGGCGGATCTCGCTTGGGGAAAGGTTGATGGCCACGCGGCCGAAGTCCAGGCCGGCGTCCAGCCAGGCGCGGCCCTGGCGGCAGGCCTCTTCGATGACCCACTCGCTCAGCGAGGCGATCATGCCGGTGTCTTCCATCACCGGGATGAACTGGTTGGGGCTGAGCGTGACCACGCCGCCGTGCGTGCCTTCCGTGTGTTGCCCAGCGGTGTTCAGGCGCACCAGCGCCTCGACCGCAATCACCTTGCGGTCCGACAGCCGCACCATGGGCTGGTAGTGCAATGTGAATTCACTGTGCTCCACCGCGCGGCGCAGCAGCGTTTCCATCTGCAGGCGCAGCGTGGCTTCGGTGGTGAAGGCCTGGGTGTAGAAACTGAAGTTGTTGCGCCCGCGCCGCTTGGATTCGTACATGGCTGCATCTGCATTGCGCACCAACTCGGACTCGTCCTGCCCATCGTCGGGGTACATGCTGATGCCAATGGAGGCACGCACGTAGACCTGCTCTCCGCCATCCAGCGTGAAAGGCTGGTTCAGCGTGTCGAGGATGGCGGTGGCCACGTGCGCAGCCTGCTGCGGGTGGCGCAGGTGTTCGAGCACGAGCACGAACTCGTCACCGGCCAGGCGGCCGAGGGTGTCCTCCTGGCGGATGCGTTGGCGCAGACGCTGGGCCACCTGCTTGAGCAGGCTGTCACCCGCCGCGTGCCCCAGCCCGTCGTTGACGGTCTTGAAGTTGTCCAGGTCGATGAAAACGACGCCCACCAGCGTGCGGTGGCGTTGCGCCAGGTTGATGGCGTGCGCCAGACGCTGGCGGATGAGGACGCGGTTGGGCAGCTCGGTCAGCGGGTCGTAGTGGGCCATCCGGGCCAGGCGTTCTTCGGTCTGCTTGAGCTGGGTGATGTCGGTGAACACGCCCACGAAATGGCTGGGTTCACCCTGGTTGCTGTGCACGGCCGCCACGGACAGCTTGGTCATGAAGGGGTTGCCATCGCGGTGCTTGAACCAGACTTCGCCTTGCCAGCTGCCGTAACTCAGCAGCTGCTCGCGCAGCTCGGCCACGAACTCGTCGGGGGTGTCTGTGAGCAGGAACTCCGGCGAGCGCCCGATGACCTCGTGCTCGCCGTAGCCGGTCAAAGTGGTGAACGCCGGGTTGATTGAGACCAGCACACGGTCGCTGTCAAGCACCATCATGCCGTCGCGGGTGCTCTCCAGCGCCGCGGCATGCAGGCGGATGCGTTCTTCGGCCTGGTCGCGCAGGGCCTCGCGGTGCAGGTTGGTGACGGCAAAGGACAGGTCGCTGGAGAGATCCTCGAAGAGCCCCAGTTCATCGGCGTCGGTGTCGTCCACGCGGCGGCCCAGCAGCATCAGGTGGCCGATGAGCGTCTGCTCGCGCCGCAGCGGCACGAGCACGCAGCCGGGTGTGCCAGCGGCCAGTGCCTCCGCCAGCCACCCGTGCGCCTGACCATCCTGCGCGGTGGTGCCAAGATCTCGCGTTCGGAAGGTTCGGCCTTGGCGCAAGGCGGTGTCGAGTGCACTTTCCGCTTGTGGGGGCGACGCCAGCGAGAATGTCAGGCTCTCGCGCCGAGGTTGATCATCGCCCGCCTCGGCCACGCATTGCAGCCTGCTTGGGTCGTCTGCGTCGAACAAGGCCACCCAAGCCTTGCGGAACTGTCCGTGCTGGACGGCCACGCGGCACACCCGTGAGAGCAGGGTGCTCTGGTCGTCCGAGCGCACGATGGCCTGGTTGACGTGGCTGAGGAAGTCGTACATCCGCGTTTTGCGGCGCAGGCGGCGTTCGGTCTGGCGACGCCCGGTGATGTCCCAGATCATCCAGACGACCTGGTCGGTGTCGCCGACTGGCGCACAGCGGCTGTCGAAGTGCCTGAGCGACCCTTTGATGGTGACCGTGAACGTGATGGTCTGGGTGCTGCGCGTGCCCAGCGCCTGCGCGAGAACGCCCAGGAAGCGCTGTGCCATGTCAGGCGGAAACAGTTCGCCGAGCCGCCGTCCGATGAGCTCGTGCGCGGGGCGGCCCAACAACGGCAGGTTGTTGCCGTAGATGTCGAGGTAGTGACCCTCGGCGTCCATGCGGAAGGCGATGTCCGGCAGCGCTTCGGCGAAGGCGCTCAGCTGGGCCTCGCGGGATTTCACCTTGTCGATGGCCAATTCACGCTGGCGGTGGGCGCGGCCCATCAGCACGAGCAGCATCAAGGTCACGAGCCCCACCAAGGCCACGTTGAGGCGGTCCAGGCGATGCTGGTCACGCGTGGCGCGCTCCAGCGTGTGTTCCCATTGCTGGCTGGTGGCGCTCAGGGCCTCGTCCATGGCCGAGATGGCAGCGCGCATGCGTTCGGCGTCGGCAGGCGATGCATGGGCCTGCCGCAGCGCCGCCGCCACCTGGTCCTGCAGCCGTGACAGCGGCACTTTCACGGCGTCCGGCGCATGCGGTTGCAGAGCCGACAGCGCGTGGTGGGCTCGGGTCAGCGGAACGCTCAAGGGCGAGGGGCGGGCTTGGCTGGCGCTCTGCAGCGTTGCGGCCCCTGTCACCGCGCTCGTCATCGCGCTCGTCACCGCGCCCGTCATCGCGTCCGTGGCCACGTGCGGCACGTCGCCCAGCAGCCACTGTGCTTGACGCGCCTCGGATCGGGCCGCAGACAGGTGGGTGTCGAAGGCGTGGGCTTGCTGCTGCAGACGGCTCCATCCCAGGTGCGACCACGCGATCAGCCCCATGCTGATGGCCGCCAGGGCGCCCACCGACACGGCCAACGGACCGAAGCGCCCCAGGGCCGGCATGGGCAAAGCCGCGGCCGCCGCGGTGCTGGCTGCGCTCGTGGGGCTGGGCTTGGAGGGTGGGGGCACTGCGCTCATGTCGCGTTGTCGGCGTCGGTCGGCGCCAATCCGACAGCTTAGGTGAAAACATGGTCAGATCGGCGATGATGCCAACGGGCTGGCTCGCGACCACCCTTTTGGGTGGGCGGGTTGTCCCGCAGCTTCCACATCCAGAGATCCCGACGGCCGCCCCATGTCACAACCCGCTTCCCCACTCCCAATGTACGTCCCGACTTTTCCTGCCCGCTCCGAGCACCGCGACGTGCGCGGTCTGCGCTACCACTTTCTGGTGTGGGGTGACCTGGCGAAGGCCACGGACGCGCAGCCCTTGCTGCTGATGGTGCATGGTTGGATGGACACCGCCGCCTCGTTCCAGTTCATGGTGGACGCCTTGCGGGCGCAGTCAGGCTGGTCCGAGCGGCCCATCGTGGCGCTCGACTGGCGCGGCTTCGGCCAGACCGAAACCCCGCCCGCCACGGACAGCTATTTCTTCGCCGATTACCTGGGTGACCTCGATGCCATCCTGACGCAACTCTCGCCCGGTCGGCCGGTGGACCTTCTGGGTCACAGCATGGGCGGCAACGTCGTCATGCTGTATGCGGGTGTGCGTTCGGAGCGCATCCGCAAGCTGGTCAACCTGGAAGGCTTCGGCATGCCCGCCACCCAGCCGGGTGACGCCCCGCAGCGCTACATCAAATGGCTGGACGAAATCCAAAAGCCCGTGCGCATGAAGGATTACGACAGCCTGGATGCCGTCGCCCAGCGCCTGCGAACCACCAACCCGCTGCTTCGCGCCGAGTTCGCCCAATGGCTGGCGCAGCATTGGGCGCGGGAGGAAAACGGCCGATGGGTGATCAACGCCGACCCTGCGCACAAGCGCCCGCAGCCCTTCCTCTACCGCGTCGAGGAGGTCAACGCCTTCCTGGCGCGCATCGCCTGCCCGGTGCTGTTCGTGGAAGGCGCGCAGACGCTGTACTTCATGTTCTTCGACGGCAAATTCAGCCGCGAGGAGTTCCTGCAGCGCGTGGCCCTGGTGCCAGATTTCCGGCTGGAGACCATCGACCAGGCGGCCCACATGCTGCACCACGATCAACCTGAAGCCTTGGCCGTTCACCTGGCGGAATTTCTGGGTCCTTGAGCCTTTTTTTTGACTATTTGCGCCAATTGACATCCCCTTTTGTGGGGGGGTGAGGCGTGAAACACGGCGGTTACGCTTGTTTACGCGCTTCGCATGCGACATAGTTCATGGATCGCTCGGAATCAGAGTCCTGTAGGGGAGAAAAGTATGTTCGGTCTTCGTGCTGGTATCGTCGCTGCGTTCGCGGCCACATCTTTGGTGGCTACGTCGGCTTTCGCGGATGTGGTTGATCTTGGCAACCTGACCCAGGTCAGCCCGGTCAATTACACCAAGACGTTCGATTTGGCCTACTCCGGCTCGTTCTCCGACTACTACACCTTCAGCATCGACACGCTGAGCACCGTGAGCGGTGGCGTGGCGGAGCAGGACGGTTTCGTGCGGGCGTTCACGGGTTTGATCACCATGGTCAAGGACATCACGGTGTCTTCGATCGGCCTGGCCAAGTACGACACTGCAACCAAGGCTTATGTGTCGTTGGCGCCGGCAGACACGTCGCCCGCCTCGTTCAGCTTTGGCGCCCTCGCGGGTGGCGACTACCAGCTGAGCATCAACGGCACGGTTCAGTGGGGCAACTTCTACACCGTCGGCAGCACGAACAACGCCGGGGTGGCCAGCTACACCCTGTCGGCTGGCTCGAGTGCCGCCATCGCCTCCGCCGCGCCCGAAGCTTCTGACCTTGTCATGGCTGCCCTGGGCCTGGCCGGTGTCGGTTTCTGGGCGCGTCGCCAGAAAAAGGCCTGATCGCCGGTTCGGCTGGCGCCCATGCGTCACGAGGGCCCTTCGGGGCCCTTTCGCATTTCTGGGCGCTGGCTTGCGGTGTGTTGACCGGTCCCGCAATGCACAAGGACCACAGGGGCGGGCGACACAGGCCCCAGAGGCATGAGAAAATGCCAACATCGCCAAAGGCTCCAGTCCCTGACTGCCGGGCCTTTTTTGACTTGATCGGGCCTCGGCTGGCCTGAGTTTTGCGCACAGCACCATCATGGACATCGAACACATCAACGCCCTCGGCGCCCAGATCTCCGACCTGACTCAGCGCACGCTTGAGCTTCGGAGGTATCTTTGACTGGGATGAAAAATCCCGCCGCCTGAGCGAAGTGAACGCCGAGCTCGAAGACCCCGCCGTCTGGAACGACCCCAAGCGCGCCCAGGAGCTGGGCAAAGAGAAGAAGGCGCTGGAAAACGTCGTCCTGACCATCACCGAGCTGCAGACGGGCCTGGCCGACAACGCCGAGCTGTTCGAGATGTCCAAGGCGGACAACGACATCGACGGCATCGAAGCCATTGCCGCCGATGTGGCTGCACAGGCCGCCCGTGTGGGCGAGCTGGAATTCCGCCGCATGTTCAACAAGCCGGCCGACCCGCTGCCTGCTTTCGTCGACATCCAGGCCGGCGCCGGTGGCACCGAGGCCTGCGACTGGGCCAACATGCTGCTGCGTCAGTACGTGCGCTACGCCGAGCGCAAGGGCTTCACGGCCACGGTGGAAGACATCACCGAGGGCGACACCGCCGGCATCAAGAGCGCGACCATCAAGGTGGATGGCGAATACGCTTTTGGCCTGCTGCGCACCGAAACCGGCGTGCACCGCCTGGTGCGCAAGTCTCCCTTCGACTCATCGGGTGGGCGCCACACCTCGTTCGCCTCGGTGTTCGTGTACCCGGAAATCGACGACTCGATCGAGATCGAGATCAACCCGGCCGACGTGCGCACCGATACCTTCCGCGCGTCCGGCGCGGGCGGCCAGCACATCAACAAGACCGACTCGGCCGTGCGCCTGACCCACATCCCCACGGGCATCGTGGTGCAATGCCAGGACGGCCGCTCGCAGCACAGCAACCGCGATGTGGCCTGGAAGCGCCTGCGCTCGCGCCTGTACGACCACGAGCTGCGCAAGCGCCAGGAAGAGCAGCAAAAGCTGGAAGACAGCAAGACCGACGTGGGCTGGGGTCACCAGATCCGCTCCTACGTGCTGGACAACAGCCGCATCAAGGACCTGCGCACCAACGTCGAAGTCTCGGCCACCCAAAAGGTGCTGGACGGCGACCTCGACCAGTTCATCGAAGCCAGCCTCAAGCAAGGCATTTGAGATCAAGAGGGACACCCCATGCGTGAAGGCAGCGCTCCGCTGATTCGCCGCGAAGACTACGCGGCCCCGGCGTTCTGGATCAAGACGGTCGACCTGACCTTCGACCTTGACCCGGCCAAGACCCTGGTCATCAACAAGATGACCGTCGCGCCCAACCCGGCGCAGCCCGGCGCGCCCCTGCGCCTCGATGGCGAGGACATCAACCTCACGCGCGTGCTGGTCGATGGCGAGCCGGTTTCTTTCCGCACGGAAGGCGGCCAGCTCGTGCTGGAAAACCTGCCGCAGCAGCCCTTCAACCTGGAGATCCGCACCACCTGCGCGCCAGAGAAGAACACCCAGCTGTCGGGCCTGTACACCAGCAGCGGTGGCTTCTTCACGCAGTGCGAGGCCCTTGGCTTCCGCCGCATCACCTACTTCCTGGACCGCCCGGACGTCATGGCCACCTACAAGGTGACCCTGAAGGCCGACCAGCGCAAGTACCCGGTGTTGTTGTCCAACGGCAATCTGGTGGAGGAGGGCAAGCTCGACAGCGGCAAGCACTTTGCCGTGTGGGAAGACCCGCACCCCAAGCCCTGCTACCTGTTCGCCCTGGTGGCCGCCGACCTGGTGCGCCGCGAGCAGCGCATCCGCACCCGCGCTGGCAAAGACCACCTATTGCAGATCTACGTGCGCGCCGGTGACCTCGACAAGACCGAGCACGCGATGAACTCGCTGATCGCGTCCATCGCCTGGGATGAGGCCCGCTTCGGCCTGAGCCTGGACCTGGAGCGCTTCATGGTCGTCGCCGTGAGCGACTTCAACATGGGCGCCATGGAGAACAAGGGGTTGAACATCTTCAACACCAAGTTCGTGCTGGCCAACCCGGCCACCGCCACCGACGTGGACTTCGGCAACGTCGAAAGCGTGGTCGCCCACGAGTATTTCCACAACTGGACCGGCAACCGCGTGACCTGCCGCGACTGGTTCCAGCTCTCGCTCAAGGAAGGCTTGACCGTTTTCCGCGATCAGCAGTTCAGCCAGGACATGGCCGGCAGCCCCAGTGCCCGTGCTGTGAAGCGCATCGAAGACGTGCGCACGCTGCGCCAGTTGCAGTTCCCCGAAGACGCTGGCCCGATGGCCCACCCGGTGCGTCCGGACAGCTACTTGGCCATCGACAACTTCTACACCGCCACCGTGTACGAGAAGGGTGCCGAGGTCGTGCGCATGATGCACACCTTGGTGGGCGATGCCGGCTTTGCCGCCGGCATGAAGCTCTACTTCGAGCGCCATGACGGCCAGGCCGTGACCTGTGACGACTTCGCGCAGGCCATCGCCGATGCCAACCCCGACAGCGAATTGACGCGCCGCCTCGACGCTTTCAAGCGCTGGTACGCCCAGGCAGGTACGCCCCGGGTGAAGGCAGAGGGCGCCTACGACGCGTCCAATCAGAGCTACACCCTGACCCTGTCGCAGAGCTGCGCGGCCACGCCGGGCCAGCCGGTGAAGGCACCGGTTGTCATCCCGGTGGCCATGGGCCTGGTGGCCGCGGACGGCCGCCACCTGAACCTGCACCTGGAAGGGCACCTCGACCCGATTGGGCACAACACGGTGCTGGTGCTGTCCGAGCCCCAGCAGACCTTCACGTTCGTGCATGTGCCGGTCGAGCCCGTGCCTTCGTTGCTGCGTGGTTTTTCTGCGCCAGTGGTGCTGGAGGCCGAGCTGGACGACGATGCCTTGTTCACGCTGCTGAGCCACGACCAAGATGCGTTCAACCGTTGGGAGGCAGCCCAGAAGCTGGCGCTGCGCCGCTTGTTGGCCGCTGTGCAAGGGGATGGCCGCGTCGCCTTGGATGACCGTTTCATCGACGCCCTGCGTGCCGTGCTGCGGCACCCCGAGCTGGATGCGGCCTTCAAGGAACTGGTGTTGACCTTGCCCAGCGAAGCCTACGTGGCCGAGCAACTCGACCAGGTCGACCCTCAGCGCATCCATGCCGTGCGCGAAGGCATGCGGGCTCAACTGGCCCATGCACTGCACGAAGACTGGGCCTGGACGTACGAGCAACACCACGAGCTGGGCGGCTACTCGCCCGACCCGGTGAGCTCCGGCCGTCGCGCCTTGGCCAACCTGGCGCTGGGCATGCTGGTGCTGGACGGCACCGTGCGCCAAAACCCTGTCTGGGGCGGCAAGGCGCTGCAGCGCTTCAAGGACGCCACGAACATGACCGACCGCCTGGGCGCCCTGTCTGCCTTGGTGAACGCGCATGCCGACCTGGCCGAACAGGCGCTGGAGCGCTTCCACCTGCAGTTCCGCGGAGAGGCCCTGGTCATCGACAAGTGGTTCAGCCTGCAGGCTCTTGCCCCAGAGAAGGATGGCAAGGTGTTCGCCCGCGCCAAGGCGTTGATGCTGCACCCGGACTTCACCCTGCGCACACCCAACCGCGCCCGCAGCCTCTTGATGGCGCTGTGCCAGAGCAACCCGGCCGCCTTCCACCGCACCGATGCGGCGGGTTACGTGTTCTGGGCCGACCGCGTCATCGAGATCGACGGCATCAACCCGCAACTGGCGGCCCGCCTGGCCCGCGCCATGGACCACTGGCGTCGCCTGGCCGAGCCCTATCGCACGGCCGCCCGCGAAGCCCTCAGCCGTGTGGCTGCCCGCACCGAGCTGTCTGACGACGTGCGCGAGATCGTCACACGTGCGCTGCAGGATTGAGACCGCGGACCGAGCCCGCACCTGTTTATTCGAACGAGACCATCACCATGTCCAAACGCATCAGCCTCACGCAGTACCTGATCGAGCAGCAGCGCGGCGAAGCTCAGATCCCCGCGCAGCTGCGCCTGCTCATCGAAGTCGTCGCACGCGCCTGCAAGTCCATCGCCATCAGCGTCAACAAGGGCGCCCTGGGTGATGTGCTGGGCACCGCCGGCAGCGAAAACGTGCAGGGCGAAGTCCAGAAGAAGCTCGACATCATCGCCAACGAGGTGCTGATCGAGGCCAATGAATGGGGCGGCCACCTGGCCGGCATGGCGTCCGAAGAAATGGACGACATGCACGCCGTGCCGCTGCACTACCCGCAAGGCGAGTACCTTCTGCTGTTCGATCCCCTCGACGGCTCCAGCAACATCGACGTGAACGTCAGCATCGGCACCATTTTCTCGGTGCTGAAACACAAGGGCGGCGAGGTCAGCAACGACAGCTTCCTGCAAGCAGGCACCGAGCAGGTGTGTGCCGGCTATTGCGTGTACGGCCCGCAGACCACGCTGGTGCTGACGGTGGGACGCGGCGTGGCCATGTTCACCCTGGACCGTGAGCAGGGCTCGTTTGTGCAGACGGCCGACCAGGTGAAGATCCCCGAGGACACCAAGGAATTCGCCATCAACATGTCGAACATGCGGCACTGGGACGCCCCTGTGAAGCGCTACATCGACGAGTGCCTGCAGGGCAAGGAAGGCCCGCGCGGCAAGGACTTCAACATGCGCTGGATTGCCTCCATGGTGGCGGACGTGCACCGCATCATGACCCGTGGCGGCATCTTCATGTACCCCTGGGACAAGCGCGAGCCGACCAAGCCGGGCAAGCTGCGCCTGATGTATGAAGCCAACCCGATGAGCTTCCTGGTGGAGCAGGCGGGTGGCGCGTCCACCAACGGCCTGCAGCGCATCGTGGAGATTCAGCCCGGTCAGCTGCACGAGCGCGTCAGCGTGGTGCTGGGTTCGAAGAACGAGGTGGAGCGCGTCACGGCGTACCACCGCGATGCGAAGTGATGCTGGCCGCTGAAAACCCGTTATAATTTTGGGCTGCGTAGTGATTTGCGTTCAGCGAATCACTCCACGTGTGCCGGTGTAGCTCAGTCGGTAGAGCAGCTCATTCGTAATGAGAAGGTCGAGGGTTCGATTCCTTTCTCCGGCACCAATGAAATCAACAGCAAAGCCTCAGACAATGTCTGGGGCTTTGTTGTTTCTGGGCTTTGGCATGACCCTCAAGCCGACACGCGCTCATCTGTCTCGTTTGATGAAGATCTGGCGTTCCGCCGGGTGGCCCAGCCGCGACCCCATCGACATCGACCTGTTGGCGGCCGGCTGGGTGAGCTTGGTGGGCGATCACCCGGCGCGGGAGTGCCTGCGTCTGACAGATGCCGGCATTGCGGTGCTGGCGCAAAGCCGGCAGGCGCAGCGCCGGGCAGAAAGCGACCACGACAAGCTGGCGCTTCGCATGTCGGACTTGCTGATGGCCTGCGGGCGCCTGGTCTGGCGAGAGCTGTCGCTGCGGGCCCAGGTCGAGTCGGCCGCATCGCCACAGGAGAGCGTGCATGCCGCCGTGCCCGGTGAGCTGAGCACGCTGTGGGTCGATGACGTCCCGGACACCAGCGACGACGACATCCCAGGTGCCGAGTCAAAGAGCGCCGCCAAGGCCCACCGCTGGCGCATGACCCGTCCGGACCTGTTCTCGGTGCGCCGCACCAGCAACCCTGCCTACCTGCAACCCATGGTGCACGAGGTCAAGGTCAGCCGTGCCGACCTGCTCTCGGACCTGCGCCACACGGCCAAGCGCGCCTCGTACCAGTGGCTGTGCAGTGAATGCCACTACGTTTTCCCACACGGCTTGGCCGAGCCCCAGGAGCTGCCCGAGGAACTGGGTGTGTGGGTGATTCATGGCGACATCGAAACCGGCCGGTTGGAGATGCTGCGGTCCGCCCGCCATGTGCCGTGCACCATCCCGTTCGACGTGTGGATGGCCATGGCCAAGGCTTCGCCGGTGCGCAGGCCACTGGAGCGATCTCAGGCAGAGTTGGCCAACGTGGACGACCCCGCCGACACCGAGCCGCATGCAGAACCCGAGTGAGCCGGCGCCTTACCAGGTCGCTGTGCGGGCCCTGTGCGAGTTCGTGGCCAAGCAAGGCGACCTGGATCTGCGCTTCACCCCCACGCCTACCGCGCAGGAGGGCATCGCCGGTCACGCCTTGGTGGCCTCGCGTCGCCCTGAGTGGTACCAAAGCGAGCTCAAGCTGAGCGGCCGACATGGCCCGCTGATGGTCACGGGCCGCGCCGATGGCTATGACCCGCGCGCCAACCGCCTGGAAGAGGTCAAGACCCACAAGGGGCCGCTCGACCGCCTGCCCGACAACCACCGCCAGTTGCACTGGGCCCAGGCCAAGGTCTACGGCGCACTGTTGTGTGAAGAACTGGGGCTCACCGATGTCGAGCTCGCTTTGGTCTACTTCGATGTGGGCACGCAGGAAGAGACCGTGCTGTGCGAGGTGCACACCGCGCATGAGCTGGCGGCCTTCTTCGCGTCGGCCTGCGAGCGCTTCCTTGCTTGGGCCGTGCAAGAAATGGCCCACCGCCGCGCGCGCAACGAGGCCCTGGAGGCCATGGCGTTCGTGCACACGACGTTCCGCGCTGGCCAACGTAAGCTGGCCGAGTCGGTCTACAAGGCTGCAGCCAGTGGTCGGTGCCTGTTGGCCCAAGCCCCCACGGGCATTGGCAAGACCATCAGCACGGTGTTCCCCATGCTCAAGGCCTGCCCCAAGAAGGGCCTGGACAAGGTTTTCTTCCTGACCGCCAAGACCTCAGGCCGTGCGGCAGCCCTGGAGGCTGTTACCAGTCTCAAGAAGCACAACCCTGCACTGAAGCTGCGTGAGCTGGAGTTGCGCGCCAAGGAAAAGGCCTGCGAGCATCCGGACCGGGCCTGCCATGGCGAGTCCTGCCCCTTGGCCCAAGGCTTCTACGACCGGCTGCCCCAAGCCCGAGCCCAGGCGGTGGCTGTCGGCACCTGGACACACGAAGTGGTGCGGGAAGTGGCCCTGTCCCATCAGGTCTGCCCCTATTACCTCGGGCAGGAGCTTGTGCGCTGGGCCGATGTGGTCGTGGGCGACCACAACCATTACTTCGACCTCCACGCCATCCTCCACGGCTTGATGCAGCAAGGCCAGTGGCGCGTGGGCATCTTGGTGGACGAGGCCCACAACCTGGTGGAGCGGGGGCGCAAGATGTACACATGCGAGTTGCGGCAGTCGTCGTTGCAGGCCATGCGCCATCGCGGCCCCGCGGCGCTCAAGAAGCCGCTGGACAAGCTGCACAAGGCCTGGCGGGCGATCAACAAGGCGCAGGGGAAGGCCGCCAGTGATGTGGCAAACGGCGTGACCGGCGCCAGGCAGAGCGGAGTCCTGCAGGTGCTGCCAGAGATCCCCAGCGCCTGGTTGCAGGCCCTGCAGCAGCTTTGCTCGGCCATTGGCGAGCACATGGTGGAACACCCGACGCTGGTCGATCCAGACCTGCAGGGCTTTTACTTCTCATGCCTGCAGATGAGCAAGCTGGCAGACAGCTTCGGGCCCCACTCGCTGTTCGATTGGACCCCCGAAGCAGACCATCGCTTCTCCGCGCTGTGCATCCGCAATGTGCTGCCGGCGCCGTTCCTGAAGCCCCGGTTCGGCCAGGCCCACAGCGTCACGCTGTTTTCTGCCACGCTGCAGCCCACGGCCTTCTTCGAGACCATGCTGGGCACACCGGAGAACACGGTGGCCGTCGAGGTGGCTTCGCCGTTCTCGGCCGAGCAGCTGGAGGTCAAGGTGGCGCGCCACATCTCCACGCGCTTTCAGGACCGTGCCCGATCACGGGACGCCATGACCGCCTGGATGGCCGCGCAGTTCCGAAAACGACCGGGCAACTACCTGGCCTTTTTCAGCAGCCATGCCTACCTGCTGGACATGGCGGCGCACTTCGAGGAACGACATCCCGACATCCCTGTCATCCGCCAGGAGAGAGGCATGAGCGAGGCGGCACAGCGCGAGTTCCTGCAACGCATGACCCCCAGCAGTCAAGGCATTGGCTTCGCTGTGCTCGGAGGCTCTTTCGCCGAAGGGGTGGACCTGCCGGGGGATCGGCTGATCGGTGCGTTCATTGCCACGTTGGGCCTGCCGCAGGTCAATGCGGTCAACGAGCACTTCAAGCAGCGCCTCGACGACATCCTGGGCGACGGCCACGCCTTCACCTACCTCTACCCGGGCTTGCAAAAAGTGGTGCAAGCCGCGGGCCGGGTGATCCGCACGACCACCGACCAAGGCGTGGTGCACCTGCTGGATGACCGCTACCTGCGCGCCGACATCCGGGCGCTGTTGCCACGGTGGTGGGTCATCGCCGAACCGAGCAAGGCGTGAGCCGAGGCCGGACCTTGGCCCGCAGATGTCGCCATTGCGGGGCGCATGCACCGGCACCACGGCCGGTCCAGGGGCTTACAGTGGCAGCACAGTTTGCATTGCCTGCCGGGAACCGCCCATCGCCATGCCATTGCGCAACTCTCTCCGTACCGTCGAAGACCTGTCCGACCTGAGCCACCTGGACGAGCTCGTGGTGGACAAGCGCTCGCAGCAGCGATCGGCAGCGAAGAAGCACCGTCGCAACCGGCATGTCGAAAAGCAGTTCATCCGCAACAGCCTGACCCACCGCGTGCAGATCACGCAGACGCACGAAGGCGATGCAGACGAAGCGCCACGATGTGCGCGATGCTCAGCGCGGTGATGGGTGCACCAGCCGCGCCGCCACCCCAACACCCTGCCGACCAAGGAGCCACATGACCGACGACCCACGCTGCTGCGGCAGCGGAACTTGCATCATCGACGAGGAGGGGCGCTGTTGGTGCGGCCAGCGCTGGGACGGCAACCGGCTGGTGGGCCCGGCGAGGGTCTGCCTGGAAGGCGACAAGCCTGCGTCCGGAGACGGCGTGCCCGACACCCGCCACGGTTCGGCAGCGCGCGACGCATCCTGAACCGCCGGCCCCGGCGTCACCCACATCGGGGCTCAACTGCTCACGGGCAAGCCACCGCGTCGGTCGTGACGAAGGCGGTCTGGTTGCCCTGTTGGGCGACGGCAGAGGCACAGCGCAGGGCATGCCCCTCGACGATGTCGCGCTCCTGCGAGCGGCAACCAGTCGCGTTCGTGCACTGGCGGCTGCGCTGGGTGTCGTAGCCCTGAAAGCGCCAGTTGATACGGACTTGATTCACCGCGCGAGGTGCGCCCTCGCTGTCGCAACGCCCCTCGGTGACCCAGCTCTCCACTTGGCGCTCGCTGTAGGCGAGATAGAAGGCACCGATCATGCGCAAATGCAGGCAGAAGGGCGGGCTTTCCGCGGCGCCGACGTGCCTTGGCGCCAGCGTCACGCTGTCGGTGCGCAACTCGTCTTTTTGCTGCACAGGCGGCAAGGTGCACGCGCTGCCCAACAGGCCCAGGGCGAGCACAGTGCCGGCCGAGGCGATGGAGGCGAGGCGCAGGTGGGGCAGGTTCATGCCTGGCATGTTGAGGCCAAGCGGGCGCCTTCATGGCCGGATGTGTGGCCGTGTTCGCGCCCATTTCGCAAGAATGCACGCAGGCGTCGGGCCTCGGCCCCTCAAGGGCGGCTCAGGAACGCGTGCACCTGCTCGGCCGCACGTGCCGGATCTTCCTGCATGAAACAGTGTCCGCCTGGCACCTCCTGCGTCGTCACGGCGTCGTTGAGTCCACGCCAACGCTGGGCCGATTCGCTCACGAAGGGGAAGGTGCGTTGTGCATGCAGCAGCAGCACCGGAGTCCGCACCCGACCGAGCACCGACCACAGGCGGTCCGGCCCTGAGCTGAAGATCTCGGCCTCGCGGCTGGGCTGGCATTTCAGCCGCACGCCACCATCGTCGGCCTCGGTCAGGGCATGGGTCACGAAGGCCTGCATGGCGTCGTCCGTCCAGCCCGTGTAAGTGCCGCGGCCTGTGAGCGCGGCCTGGGCCTCGGCGCGGCTGGGCCAATGGCTGCGGCGCGCACGGGCCTGGCGCGCCAGCGGCGTGTGGCGGATGACGCCCGTGAGTTCGCCCAGCGACATGCCCAAGAGCATGGGCGGCGTGAAGAGCACCGGGTCCAGCAGCACCACCCGCTCAAACAGCCCGCGGTGCTCACCGGCCATCAGGGCGGTCAGCACACCACCGAAGCTGTGCCCGGCGGCCACGTGGCTTACACCTCGGAAGGCCTGCCCCTGGGCTTTCAGGGCTTCCACCGCCAGGTCGGCGCTGCGGTTCCAGCCCACGAAGCGCTCGCCGTGGTCGCTGTCGCCATGGCCTTGTGCATCGCTGAGCCAGAGGTCGAAGTGCACGCTCAGGTGGCGCAGCATGGGCTCATAGACCCGCCCACAAAAGCCGTTGCCGTGCATGAAGTGAAGCAGCGGTTTGCCACTGGGCCGGGTGTGCCAGCCCCGCAGCGTGAAACCGTGGCGGGTGGGGTACTGCCAGGAGATCAGGTCCATGGGGATGCGGTGGCCATGAAAAAGCCCCCGAAGGGGCTGTGGATGCGGGTGCGGCGAGGCAAGCCCGGGTCAGACGCGCTCGATGACCATGGCGATGCCCTGGCCGCCGCCAATGCACATCGTGATCAGGGCATAGCGGCCACCGGTGCGCTGCAGCTCGTAAATGGCCTTGGTCACCAGGATGGCACCGGTGGCGCCCACCGGGTGGCCCAGCGAGATGCCCGAGCCGTTCGGGTTGGTCTTGTCATTGGGGAAGCCCATTTCCTTGGACACGGCGCAGGCTTGGGCAGCGAAGGCTTCGTTGGCTTCGATCAGGTCGAGGTCAGACACCTTCAGCCCGGCCTTTTCCAGCGCCAGCTTGGAGGCGGGCACGGGGCCGATGCCCATGAACTCAGGGTCCACGCCAGCATGGGCGTAAGACACCAGCCGGGCCAGCGGCTTGAGGCCCAGGGCCTTGGCCTTGTCGGCAGAGGCCATCACCACGGCTGCGGCGCCGTCGTTCAGGGTCGAGGCGTTGCCCGCGGTGACGGTGCCTTCGTCCTTCTTGAACGCGGGCTTCATCTTGCCCAGGGTGTCGACCGTGGTGTCGGCCTTGACGCCTTCGTCGGTGTCGAACAGCACCACGCCTTTGCGGGTCTTGATCTCGACCGGGACGATTTGGTCCTTGAACAGGCCGGCTTCGATGGCCTTGGCCGCACGCTGTTGCGATTGCACGGCGTAGGCATCTTGCTGCTCGCGGGTGATCTCGTGGCGGTTGGCCACGTTCTCGGCAGTGATGCCCATGTGGATGTGCAGGCGCGGGTCATGCAGGGCACCCAGCATGTAGTCGAGCATCTTCACGTCGCCCATGCGCGCACCCCAGCGGTTGGAGGTGACGATGTAGGCGCCGCGGCTCATGGACTCTGCGCCAGCGCCGACGGCGACGTCGCAGTCGCCCAGCAGGATGGACTGCGCTGCCGACACCACGGCCTGCAGGCCCGAACCGCACAGGCGGTTGACGTTGAAAGCGGGTGCCTCCTGGGGCACGCCGGCGTTCAGGGCGGCCACACGGCTGAGGTAGGCGTCTTGCGGCACGGTGGGGATCACGTTGCCCAGCACGACGTGGCCGACGTCTTGCGGCTTCACACCGGCGCGCTCCAGGGCGGTCTTGATGACCAAGGCGCCCAGTTCGGCCGGCGGGGTGTCCTTGAGCGAGCCGCCGAACGAGCCGATGGCGGTGCGGGCAGCGCCCAAGAAGACGACTTCACGAGTCATGGTGTGATCCTTCCAGAGGGGTCGAACAAAAGCCGGGTTGGCACAACAACCGCGTATTGTGATGCAGTCCGGTCAGGCGCGTGCGGCGGGGCCTTGCGAGCGCAGTCGGGCGCGGAATGCTTCGGGCACCGGTGCTACTTTTTTGCCGCCCTCGGGGGTGTCGGCCACGAAGACCACACCGGTCTTGCCGCGCGCGACCTCCCGCCCGCTGGCCTGGTCGCGCAGGCGGAACACGAGGTCGAAGCCGTACTTGTTGAAGTCATCCGGAACCATGTCCACCTGCAGCGTCTCGCCGTAGAACGCTTCGGATTTGTACTGCGCCATCATGTCGCCCACCACGATGGCCAGGCCCTCGATGTCGAGCTCCCCGCGGTAGCCCAGCCAGCGGAAAAAGCGCAGCCGCGCCTCCGAGACCAGGCTGAGCAACTGGGCGTTGTCCAGGTGGCCGCCTTGGTTGACGTGGCTGATGTAGATGGGGATGTCGGTGCTGAACAGGAACTGCGCGGGCAGGTCGAACTGGAGGCGGGGCATGACCAATCGTATCAGCGCGCCGGCACGCCCTCGGGCATGGCCTCGCTGGGCGAGCTCGGGAAGCTGTGCCGCAGGATGCGCCAAACCACCTGAGCGAATTGGCCGGCCATCGAGCCGGTGTTGTAGTGGATGCCGTAACGGCGGCAGATGTCGCGCACCTCCACGGCCATCTCGGCGTAGCGGTTGGCGGGCACGTCGGGGAAGAGGTGGTGCTCGATCTGATGGCTGAGGTTGCCCGTCAGGACGTGCAGCGCCTTGCCGCCGGAGAGGTTCGACGAGCCCAGGATCTGCCGCAGGTACCACTGGGGCCGGGATTCGTCTTTCAACACGGCTTTGGGAAAGGTCTGCACATCGGTGGTGAAGTGGCCACAGAAAATGACGGTGTACGTCCAGAGGTTGCGCAGCCCGTTGGCCACCAGGTTACCGGCGAACACCGAGGCCCAGGCCGGGCCGGCCAGCAAGGGGAAGACGAGGTAGTCCTTGACCAGTTGGCGGCGGGACTTGCGCAGGGTGGGCGCAGCCTCCTTGAGCAGGCGTGCCCAAGTGATGCGGCCGATGAAGACGCGGCCCACACGCAGGTTCTGGATGGCCACACCCCATTGGAACAACAGCGCGAAGATCACAGCGTACAGCGGCTGGAACAGTGCGGCGGGGTGCCACTTCTGCTCGGGGAAAAGGCGCAGCACGTCGTAGCCGATGTCATCGTCCATGCCGTGGACGTTGGTGTAGGTGTGGTGCTTGAAATTGTGGGTCTTGCGCCAGTTGTCGGCGGTGCCGACGATGTCCCATTCGAAGGTTTTGCCGCTGAAGCGCGGGTCGCCCATCCAGTCGAATTGGCCATGGATGACGTTGTGGCCCAGTTCCATGTTGTCGAGGATCTTGGACAGGCCCAGCGTGAAGGCGCCCACCAACCACGTCACCCAGCTCCAGGCGCCGGGCATGAAAAAACCGGCCACCAGGAGGATGCGGCCAGCGATCTCCGTCCAGCGCACTGCGGCGAAGATGCGGCGGATATAGCGGGCGTCGCGCTCGCCAAGGTCGGCCACGGTGCGCGCACGCAGGGCTTCGATCTCGGCCCCGAAGTCGGAGAGTTCTTGCGGACTGAGTGGCCGCTGAAGACCGCGGTGGATGCCAGGGTGCAGCACAGGCAGGGCGGCGGTGGCAGAGGAGGGGGCTTGGCTCATGGTGGCTTGGCTCACGGGGCGGTGCCTTCTTGAAAATCAAAGGTCCAGGGACAGGTCGGAACAGGCGCGGCTCACGCACAGGCGCACGGCCATGTCGGGCTCGGCGCTGCGCTCGCCGGTCAGGGTGTCGAGGGTGGTGCCGCTGTGGCGCTGGCAAACGCAGGTGTGACAGACGCCCATGCGGCATCCGGATGGCGGGTTCAGCCCTTGGGCTTCCAGGGCTTCCAGCAGGGAGGTGCCCGAGGGCACGGTCAGGGTGCGGCCGCTGCGCGTCAGCGATACCGTCACCGCGGCAGTGTCGTCTGCCATTGGCAAATTGGCGGGCGCGCTGGGCGTGAACCCTTCTGCCATGAAGCTGCGGGCGGTGGTCGCGGTCAAGGCGCGGGCGGCGTCCACGAAGCCGCCGGGTCCGCAAGCCAGGACTTGGTGGTCGGCCCAGGCCACGGTTGCCGTGGCTGTGGTGGCCGCATCTGGTGCGCCGCACAGGCGCGTCAGCAGCCCGTGGTCGATGAAGCCTTCATGCTCGTCCGCGCCCTGGGCAGACTCGTGCGTCACCACGAAGTGCACTTGCAAGCGCGGGTGGTGTCTGGCCAGGGCGCGGAGTTCTGCCGCGAAGCAGAACTCCGCGCGGGTTTTGGCCCAATAAATGAGGATCAGGTCCACCGGCATGCCCTGATCGCACAACTGGCGGGTCAGGGCCATGAGGGGGGTGATGCCGCTGCCTGCGGCGAGGAACAGCCAGCGGCCCTGAGCGTGGCGGGGCGCTTGGGGCAAGGTCATGTCGCCGAACGCCTCGCCCAGCTCCAGCACGTCGCCCACGCGGGTGCGCTCACACAAGTGGGTGCTCAGGCGGCCGCCGTCCACGCGCTTGACCGTGATGGCAATGCGACCGTCGCGGCGGGGGATGTCGGTCAGGCTGTAGCTGCGCGTGACGCGACGGCCAGCGACTTCCGCGCTGACATTGAGGTGCTGGCCGGGCCGAAAACCCGCCCAGTGGCCGTTGGGTTGCAGGACCAGGGTCACGGCGTCTTGGGCCTCGGTGCGGCGCTCCACCACCCGGGCCAGGGTGCGGGACCAGGACCAGACGGGGTTGAGCTTTTGCGCCCAGAAGTCGAACGTGGCCGGGTCGACCATGGGGTCGAGCAGGCGGCGGGCCAGGCTGGGGGCGGCAGGTGCGGTGGCGGTCAATGACACGGATGGGGCCTCGTGGAGCGATTGGGACAACTATACATCTGTGCAGACAGGTGTGCATTAATATCCCCCGTTATCATCGGCGGTCGTATGATCCGCATCAATGAGTCCAATCCCGCCCCCCGTTCAGGTGCCCGCGCCCGGCCGTAAGCCGGTCATCACGCGCGAGGACATCGTGGCCGCCGCGCTCAAGCTGGTCGGTCCGCAGCGCAGCGTCTCCTCGCTGAGCTTGCGCGAGGTTGCGCGGGAGGCGGGCATCGCGCCGAACAGCTTCTATCGGCACTTCCACGACATGGACGAGCTGGCCGTGGCCCTCATCGAGATGGCAGGGCGTTCGCTGCGCGACATCATCGGCTCGGCCCGCAGCCGTGCCCGCACCGACGCCAGCGTGGTACGCAGCTCCATCGAGGTGTTCGTGGCGCAGCTGCGCAGCGACGACCGGCTGCTGCACATCCTGCTGCGGGAGGGCAACGTGGGCTCGGATGCCTTCAAGCAGGCCGTGGAGCGCCAGCTCACCTTCTTCGAAGAAGAGCTCACCCAGGACCTGGTGCGCCTGGCCCGGGCCGAGCGCACGGGGCTGTACGAGCCAGCGCTGACGGCGCGTGCCATCACGCGGCTGGTGTTCGCCATCGGGGCAACGGCCATGGACCAACCTGCGCAACAGCAGGCCCAGCTGACCGAGCAGCTCATCCAGATGGTCCGCATGATCGTGGCGGGCACACAGACGCTGGCGGCCCAGTCGCGCGACGACGCCCAGGTGGCGGTGCGCTGAGGCCGCGCGCACCAACTTGGCCCACAACTTGCTGGTGTCGTGTGGACCGCAGCCCATCGGGCTGGCTGCCCCGCTTGTCGTTTCCCGTCGCTTTCCGCTGCCTCCCGCTGGAGATCCGTGTGTCCATCCACGTCGCGCTCAACCACGTCACCCATTACACCTACGACCGCCTGGTCAGCCTGTCTCCGCAGGTCATCCGGCTGCGGCCCGCGCCGCACTGCCGCACACGCATCCTCTCGTACGCGCTCAAGGTCGAGCCGGCGGTCCATTTCATCAACTGGCAGCAAGACCCCTTCGCCAACCACTTGGCGCGCCTGGTGTTCCCAGAGCGCACACGCGAGTTCAAAGTCACGGTGGACCTGGTGGCCGAGATGGCGGTCCACAACCCGTTTGACTTCTTCCTCGAACCCCACGCCGAAAACTACCCCTTCGCCTACGACGAGGCCTCGTTGCACGATCTGCAGCCTTACCTCGTCAAGGATCCACTCACACCCAAGTTCAAGGCCTTCTTGGACAGCATCGACCGCAGCGAGGTCCGCACCGTCGACTTCCTGGTGGGCCTCAACCAACGGTTGCAGGCCGACATCGCCTACACGGTGCGGCTGGAGCCCGGCGTGCAGACGCCGGAGGAGACGCTGACGCTGAAATCCGGCTCCTGTCGCGACACCGGCTGGCTGCTGGTGCAGGCGCTGCGTCACCTGGGCCTGGCCGCACGCTTCGTGTCGGGCTACCTCGTTCAACTCAAGGCCGACGTCGCGGCGCTGGACGGCCCCTCGGGCACCGAGGTCGATTTCACCGACCTGCACGCCTGGTGCGAGGTCTTCCTGCCCGGCGCAGGCTGGATCGGCCTGGACCCGACCTCGGGCCTGTTGGCGGGTGAGGGCCATATCCCCGTGGCCTGCACGCCCGAGCCCTCCGGTGCCGCGCCCGTTTCTGGTGCGGTCGACGAGTGCGAGGTCACCTTCGAGCACCACATGGGCGTCACGCGCATCTTCGAATCGCCGCGCGTGACCAAGCCCTACACACCCGGTCAATGGGAAGCCATCAACGCCCTGGGCGAGTCGGTCGATGCCCAGCTGGAAGCCACCGACGTGCGCCTGACCATGGGCGGCGAGCCGACCTTCGTGTCGGTCGACGACCGCGATGGCGCCGAGTGGAACACCGATGCCTTGGGCCCCACCAAGCGCGGTTTGGCCACGGCCTTGGTGCATAAGCTGCGCGCACGCTACGGCGAAGGCGGCTTCCTGCACTTCGGCCAGGGCAAGTGGTACCCGGGCGAGCAGTTGCCGCGCTGGGCGCTGTCCATTTTCTGGCGCGCCGATGGCCAGCCCTGCTGGCACGACCCCAGCCTGTTCGCCGATGAGCGGGTGCCGATGCGCTACACCAGTGCCGACGCGAGGCACTTCATCGACACGCTGGCGAACAAGCTCGGCGTGGGCACCGAGCACATCCAGACGGGCTTTGAGGACAGCTGGTACTACCTGTGGCGCGAGCGCCGCCTGCCCGTCAACGTCGATCCGCTGGACGCCCGGCTGGACGACGAGCTTGAGCGTGTGCGCCTGCGCCGCGTCTTCGACCAGGGCCTGGACCACCCCGTGGGCTACGCCTTGCCGCTCAAGCGCGAGTGGCAGCGCGGCGCCGCGGGCACGCCCCACCTCGGTGGCCCGGCCTGGGTGACGGGCCCGTGGTTCTTCCGCGACGAGCGCATGTACCTCATCCCGGGTGACTCGCCGATGGGCTACCGCCTGCCACTGGACTCTCTGCCCTGGGTGCGCAGCAGCGAGCACCCCTACCCGGTGCCGCACGACCCCTTCGCGCCGCAAGCGGCACTCAGAGACGCCGCGGCCTTGCGGGCGCAGTACCAACACGCTGCGAGCCTGGGCCAAGGCCGAGGCTTGCACGCCGAATACGTCGGCGGCAGTTTCTCCTCGGGCCCGACGGAGCTCTCCCGGCGGCCCGACCGCTTCGAATCTGCCCACTGGATCACCCGCACGGCCCTGTGTGTGGAGGTGCGCAACCCCGACCGCGCCAGCGGCCCCAAGGTGGAGGCCGAAGGGCAGGGCGGTGGCGTGCTGTGCGTCTTCATGCCGCCCCTCACCAGCCTGGACGACTACCTCGACCTCGTGGCCGCGGTGGAGGCCACGGCCGCTGAAACGGGCCTCAAGATCGTGCTGGAGGGCTACCCTCCGCCGCGCGATGCGCGGCTCAAGGTGCTGCAGGTCACGCCCGACCCCGGCGTCATCGAGGTCAACATCCACCCAGCCTCGAGCTGGGCGCAGTTGGTGGATCACACCGAGTTCCTGTACCAGGCTGCGCATGAAACCCGCCTGTCCACCGAGAAATTCATGGTCGACGGCCGACACACCGGCACCGGCGGCGGCAACCATTTCGTGCTGGGCGGCGCCACGCCGTCCGACAGCCCCTTCCTGCGCCGCCCCGACCTCATCCCCAGCCTGCTGACCTTCTGGCACAACCACCCCTCGCTGTCCTACCTGTTCTCCGGCCTGTTCATCGGGCCGACCAGCCAGGCGCCGCGCATCGACGAGGCGCGCATGGACCAGGTCTACGAGGTCGAGATCGCCATGAAGGAGATCGAGCGGCAGGTCGGCATCTGGGGCCAATGCCCGCCCTGGCTGATCGACCGCGCACTGCGCAACCTGCTGGTCGACGCCACGGGCAACACCCACCGCAGCGAGTTTTGCATCGACAAGCTCTACTCGCCCGACGGCCCCACTGGGCGCCTCGGCCTGTTGGAGCTGCGCGCCTTCGAGATGCCACCCCACGCGCAGATGAGCCTGGTCCAGCAGCTCCTGCTGCGCGCCCTGGTGGCCTGGTTCTGGCAATCGCCCTACAAAGGCCATGGCGCCACGCGCCTGACGCGCTGGGGCACGGGTCTGCACGATCGATTCTTGCTGCCCAGCTTCGTCGAACAAGATTTCGCCGACGTGCTGGCCGAGCTGAACATGGCCGGGTACGCTTTCGACGCGGCCTGGTTCGCGCCGCACTTCGAGTTCCGCTTCCCCAGCATCGGCGAAGTGCATGCCGCCGGCGTGCGCTTGGGTCTGCGCGGTGCGCTGGAGCCCTGGCACGTCATGGGCGAGGAGGGCTCGCCTGGCGGTACCGTGCGCTATGTGGATTCCTCGCTGGAGCGCCTGGAAGTGCGCGCCAGCGGGCTCAATGGCAACCGCCACGTGGTCACGGTCAACGGCCAGGTGCTGCCCTTGCATCCCACGGGGCGCAGTGGCGAGTTCGTGGCTGGCGTGCGCTACCGGGCGTGGCAGCCGCCGTCCTGCCTGCACCCGACCATCGGCCCGGACGCACCACTCACGTTCGATGTGGTGGACACCTGGCTCAAGCGCTCGCTGGGCGGCTGCCAGTACCACGTCGCCCACCCGGGCGGGCGCAACCACGACACCTTCCCCGTCAACGCCTTCGAGGCCGAAAGCCGCCGCCTGGCACGCTTCTTCCGCATGGGCCACACGCCCGGTGTGATGGAGGTGCGCCCGCTGCCGGCCGGCATCGAGCACCCCTTGACGCTGGACTTGCGCCGCACCAAGGACGCGGGTTGATACGATCACGGCACTGTGACGACCTCCCTGCCCCTGTTTGACGATGCCACGCCGCCCCACGCCAGCCGGGGCGAGGCCCTGGCCCACGAGCTGCTGCAACGCGCGCGGCCCGCTGAGGCCGGGCACCACGACGAGTTGCGAGATGCCGGTGGCGCCCTGAGGCCGGTGTGGCGTCAGTTCGTGGACCACCTGGGCGCGCCGCTAGACGACCTGCAGCGCCGACACGGCCTGATGGCGCGGCAGATCCGCGAAGACGGTGTCACCTACAACGTTTACAACGCCCAAGGTGGCCCCAGCCGCCCTTGGTCGCTGGAGGTGCTGCCCCTGATCATCGAAGCCGGCGAGTGGCGCCGTCTGGAGCAGGGCGTGGCCCAGCGCGCCCGTCTGCTCAACGCCATCCTGGCGGACACCTATGGTGAGCAGCGTCTGCTCAAGCAGGCGCTGTTGCCTTCTGCCCTGGTCCTGGGCCACCCTGGCTACCTGCGCGGCCTGCAGGGCGTGACACCGCCCGGTGGCGTCCACTTGCACGTGCTCGCCTTCGACCTCGTGCGCGGGCCCGATGGCGCCTGGTGGGTGGTCTCGCACCGCACCCAGGCGCCGTCCGGGCTGGGCTATGTGATGCAGAACCGGCTGATCGTGTCGCGGCAGTTCCCTGAGGCCTACCGGGCGATGAACGTGCAGCACTTGGCCTCGGGTTACCGGCGCCTGCTGGACACCCTCACCGAGTTGGCGGCCGGCTGCATGGCCGAAGCTGGCGGTACGGCGGGTGCCGCCCCGAGCCTCGCCTTGCTGACCCCCGGCCCCTACAACGAAACCTACTTCGAGCAGGCCTACCTGGCGCGCTACCTGGGCCTGCCCCTGGTCGAGGGCGGCGACCTGGTGGTACGCGATGAGCGCCTGTTCATGAAGACGGTGCAGGGCCTGGCGCCGCTGCACGGCCTGCTGCGCCGCCTCGACGATGACTTCTGCGACCCCCTGGAGTTGCGTGCCGACTCTCACCTCGGCGTGCCCGGCCTGATGCAGGTGGTGCGCGCCGGCCACGTCGTGTTGGCCAATGCCCTGGGCACGGGCTTCCTCGAATCGCCCGCCGTGCACGGCTTCCTGCCGGCGCTGTCGCGCGAGCTGTTGGGCGAAGCGCTGGCCTTGCCATCGCTGCCCACCTGGTGGTGTGGCGAGGCCAGCGCCTGGGCCGATGTGCGCCCCGACCTGGCGCGCCAGGTCATCCGCCCCAGCCACCCCTACGCGGGCACGCCGGGCTTCGGCTCGCCCCGCCTGCGGCAGAGCTTCGAGGCCGTGCTCGGGCAGACCCTGACGGCGCCGGCCTTGCAGGCCTGGCGCGAGCGCATCGACCACGACCCCGCTGCCTACACCGTGCAGGACTTCGTGCCCTACGCCCAGACGCCGGTGTGGCAGGTGGGCGGGCAGGGCGCGGGCGGGCACATCAACCCACGCGGTGCCTCCTTGCGTGTCTACGCCCTGTCAAACGGCCGTGGCGGCTGGCAGGTGCTGCCTGGCGGCATGACGCGCATCGCCACGCGCGACGCCGGGCCCGTGTCCATGCAGTTGGGCGGCAGCTCGCTCGACACCTGGGTGCTCACCGATGAGCCGGTCGACACCTTCTCGATGCTGCCCGCCTCGGTGCGCCTGGAAGAGCTGGCCCAGCGCCAACGACCGGTGGCCAGCCGCACCGGGGAAAACCTTTTCTGGATGGGCCGCTACGCCGAGCGTGCCGAGCAGCAATTGCGCCTGGTGCAGAACCTCATCGGCCTGTCCAGCACCGAAGACGAGCCCGACGACGCCGTGCTGCAGGCGCTCTCCACCTTGTCGCTGCGCTGCGGCTTGGTGCCCCAGGGCACGCCCAGCCTGTCCCAGGCCCCGCGCGTGTTCGAACGCGCTGCACTGGACGCCCTCATCGACCCCGAGGCCCGCCAGGGTGCCTTCAGCCTCGCCCACAGCCTCGATGCGCTGGCCCGCTCGGCCCAGGCCCTGCGCGAGCGTCTCTCGCCCGCGCATGCGCGCCTGCTGCGTACCCTGGGCCCCGACTTCCAGCAAGCCCTCAGCCCCGACGTGCCCGATGCCGCCGACGCCCCCCACGGCCGTCCCGGCCTCCAGCAAGCCGACGAGGCCCTGGCCCACCTGGCCATGCAGCTGTCCGCCGTGACCGGCGCGCAGACCGACCGCATGACCCGCGACGCCGGCTGGCGCCTGCTCACCGTCGGGCGGCTCGTCGAGCGCCTGGCCGGCTACGCGGTGTTCTTGCAGGCCTTCTGCGAGCACGGCGCCCTGCAACACCCCCAGGGTTACGACCAGCTCCTCGACCTCTTCGACAGCGCCATCACCTTCCGCGCCCGCTTCCAGCGCCGCCTGGAGCTGCCCGCTTTGCTGGCCCTGCTCGTCATGGACGACGGCAACCCCCGCGCGCTGGCCTGCGTGCTGCGCCGCTTGCGCACCGAACTGGCCAAGCTGCCCGAGCGCGGCAGCTCCCAGGCCGACTTGCTGGCCCTTTTGCCGCGCGAAAGCGTGGGCAACACCCTCGACGAACTCTGCGACCCGACGCTGGGCCCCGCACGCCTGCTGGCCTTGTGCACCCGCTTGAGCGACGCCAGCTGGCGCCTGTCGGACGAGGTGGCGCGCCTGTACTTCGTCCACGCCGAGACGCAAGACGCCATGGTGAGCGCATGAGCGAGGACCAGAGTTTGCCCACGGGGGCGCGCCTGAGCGTCGAACACGACACCCGCTACGCCTACGACCACCCGGTCGAGCAGGCCCAGCACATCGCCTGCCTGCGGCCGCTGAGCGACGCCGGCCAGCGTCTGTTGTCGTTTGACATGGCGGTGCAGCCACCCCCGCAACAGCACAGCACCCGCCGCGACAGCCACGGCAACAGCCGCGCTTATTTCGCGCTGCACGCCGCCCACCAGGCGCTGCGCGTGGTGGCGCGCAGCGAGGTGGAGGTCACCGCGCGCTATGCGGACCTGGCCACGCACCTGGCGGCGCACCCAGGCCCGACCTGCGGCGAGGTGCGCGAACGCCTCAGCTACCGCGCCCAGGCCCCCTTCGAGCCGGCCAGCGAGTTCCTTTACGCCTCGCCCTACGTCCCCCCGCATCCCGAGCTGCGCGCCTACGGAGCCGAGTCCTTGCACGACGACCGCCCCCTCGCCGAGGCCGCCATCGCTTTGATGCAGCGCATCCACGCCGACTTCACCTACGCGCCGGCCTCCACTGACATCTCCACGCCCATCCTCACCGTGCTCAACGAGCGCCGTGGCGTCTGCCAGGACTTCGCCCACCTCATGCTGGGCTGCCTGCGCGCCTGCGGCCTGGCCGGACGTTACGTCAGCGGCTACCTGCTCACGCGGCCGCCGCCGGGCCAGGCCCCGCTGGTCGGCGCCGACGCCTCGCATGCCTGGGTCAGCGTCTGGGTGCCCGGCCTGGGCCTGCCCCTGGCCGACGACTGGCTGGACCTCGACCCCACCAACAACGCCGTGCCCGGCCTCCACCATGTGCGCGTCGCCCACGGCCGAGATTTCGGCGACGTCACCCCGCTGCGCGGCGTCATCCGCGGCGGCGGCGCGCACCGGCTCGAGGTGCGGGTCACGACGCGCTTGCGCTGAGCCTGCGCCGCGCGAGCGACTGTCCCCGGGCGCCGCGGGACAAGCGCCGTGCACGCCCCAAAAAGGGGCGACACTGCCGATGCACGCGCCGAGCGCCGCGCATGTCGCGACAAGCATGGGGTGCCATCGCGCCGACCGCGCCCCTTTTTGGGGCGGGCGCGGCCCTTCGGATGCGCACGGGCACCACGGCGGGCCCTGGCCAGCAATCGGCGCCGCCGCACTTGGCACGCTTAGTGCATCGGAACGGGCAACGCTGTTTCCCATCCCCCACCAGGGCCCATCGATGAAATTCTTCGACGAGATGCACGCCAGCAGCGCCCACGCCGACCCGCAGGTGCGCGACCACTACCGGACCTACAGCCGCTGGCTGCAGCGCCAACCGGGCGAGCTCATGGCCTCGCGCCGCGCGGAAGCCGAGATGATCTTCCGCCGCGTCGGCATCACCTTCGCGGTCTATGGCGACAAGGACGAGGACGGCGCGGGCACCGAGCGTCTCATCCCCTTCGACCTGATCCCCCGCATCATCCCCAGCCACGAGTGGAAGGAGATGGAAAAGGGCCTGAAGCAGCGCGTCACCGCGCTCAACATGTTCCTCCAGGACGTCTACCACGACCAGGCCATCCTCAAGGCCGGCGTCATCCCCGCCGAGCCGGTGCTCCACAACGCCCAGTTCCGCCGCGAAATGATGGGCCTGGACGTGCCCGGCGGCATCTACTCGATCATTGCCGGCATCGACATCGTGCGGGCTTGCAACCCCGATGGCAGCGGCACCTACTACGTGCTCGAAGACAACCTGCGCGTGCCCTCTGGTGTGAGCTACATGCTGGAGAACCGCAAGATGTCGATGCGGCTCTTCCCAGAGCTGTTCTCCGAGCACCGCGTGGCGCCGGTAGAGCACTACCCGGACCTGCTGCTCGACACCCTGCGCGCCATGGCGCCGGCCAACGTCAACGAGCCCACGGCCGTGGTGCTCACGCCGGGCCAGTACAACTCGGCCTACTTCGAGCACGCCTTCCTGGCGCAGCAAATGGGCGTCGAGCTGGTGCAGGGCCAGGACCTTTTTGTGAAGGACGATTTCGTCTACATGCGCACCACCCGCGGGCCGCAGCGCGTGGACGTCATCTACCGCCGCCTGGACGACGACTTCATGGACCCGGAGGTCTTCCGCAAGGACTCGACCCTGGGCGTGGTCGGCCTGCTGCGAGCCTACCGCGCTGGCAACGTGACGCTGGCCAACGCCTTCGGCACAGGCATCGCGGACGACAAGTCCATCTACCCCTACGTGCCCAAGATGATCGAGTTCTACCTGGGTGAAAAACCCATCCTGCAGAACGTGCCCACGCACATCTGCCGCGAACCCGAGGCGCTGAAGTACACGCTGGACAACCTCGCGGAGCTGGTCGTCAAGGAAGTCCACGGGGCCGGGGGCTACGGCATGTTGGTCGGCCCGGCGGCCACCAAGGCCGAGATCGAGGACTTCCGCAAGGTGCTCATCGCCAACCCGAGCAACTACATCGCTCAGCCGACGCTGTCGCTGTCCACCTGTCCGACCTTCGTGGAGCGTGGCATCGCGCCGCGCCACATCGACCTGCGCCCCTTCGTTCTGTCCGGCAAGACGGTGCAGATGGTGCCCGGTGGCCTGACCCGAGTGGCCTTGAAAGAAGGTTCGCTCGTGGTCAACAGCTCGCAGGGTGGCGGCACCAAGGACACCTGGGTGCTGGAGAACTGACGGGGGAAACACCATGCTCAACGAACGCATCGAAGACCACCTGCCCACGCAACTCATCGAGACCGAATCCGGGGCCTGGCGCGCACGCCACGCTTCTGGCATGTCGCATATGGAGACCAAGCCCATGCTGTCGCGCACCGCCGATCACCTCTTCTGGATGGCCCGCTACATGGAGCGCGCCGAAAACACCGCGCGCCTGCTTGACGTGAACTACCAGACCTCGCTGCTGCCGCAGTCCAGCGAGGCCGCGCTGCAGGGCTGGGAAGGTCTGCTGGGCATCAGCGAGCTGACCCACGAGTACCTCCACAAGTTCGACGAGGTCAACGCCCGCGACGTGATGGCCTTCATGGTGACCGATGCCAACAACCCGTCGAGCATCCTGAGCTGCCTGCGCGCCGCGCGTGAGAACGCGCGGGCTGTGCGCGGGGCGCTGACCACCGAGGTCTGGGAGACCATGAACCAGACCTGGCTGGAGTTCAACCGCCTGGTCAAGGAGGGTGCCATGGGCCGGGACCCGGCCGACCTGTTCGAGTGGGTCAAGTTCCGCTCGCACCTCTCGCGCGGCGTGACGCTGGGCACCATGCTGCAGGACGAGTCCTTCCACTTCCAGCGCATCGGCACCTTCCTGGAGCGCGCCGACAACACCGCGCGCCTGCTGGACGTGAAGTTCCACGCGCGCAACACCGAGTTCTTCGGCTCGGGCGCGGGCAACGAGGGCAAGGAGGTGGACTTCTACCACTGGTCCGCGGTGCTGCGCTCGGTCTCGGCTTTCGAGGTCTACCGCAAGGTCTACCGCAACGTCATCCGACCGGAAAAGGTGGCTGAGTTGCTGATTCTGCGTGCGGAGATGCCGCGCTCGTTGGTGCACTGCATGAACGAGGTGGTGAGCAACCTGCGCGCCGTGGCCAACGACCACAGCCACGAAACCCTGCGGCGCGCTGGGCGCCTGCGTGCCGACCTGCAGTTCAGCCACATCGATGAAATCGTGGCCACCGGCCTGCATGCCTACCTGACGCAGTTCCTCGACCGCGTGGGCGACCTGGGTTGGGGCATCAGCCGCGATTTCCTGATGCCAGCCAGCTCTTGAGGCACCGAGCCCGGTGCCGCCTGCCTCAGTCGGACGCGCCGACGGGGTAGGCCGTCATGCGCAGCATGCGCAAAAGGATGCCGGGCGTGGTGGTTTCGTTGAGCACGAAACGGGGCAACTCGAAGCGCGGGGCGCTGCGGGTCCCCACGCCACTGAGCGTGCTGACCGCGTTGAGGAAGCCGGCGCGCCGCACCATGTCGACGTGGGTGGCGTCGTAGTCGATGCCGGGTTTGCCGTTGGGGTACGCGAACGACGTCAGGCGCTGGCCGGTGAGGCTGGACAGGGCGTCGACGTTGCTGCGGATCTCCTCCCACGCCATGGCCTCGTCCAGTCGCGCCAGGATCAGGTGCTGGCTGGTGTGCCCCCCCACCGACATGCCGGCGCGGGTCAAGGCGCGGACCTGGGCATCGTCCATCATGAGTTGGCGGGGCGCGTTGGAGCCCAGCGCGGCCAGCAGGCGCTCGGACAGCGTCTCGCGTTGCTCAGGGGCGAGGTACTTGACCTGGCGGACCAAGGTGCGCAGCGCGGCAATGCGTGAGGCCACATCGCCCAGCGTGACCGGGGTGGCGTCCGGCAGGCCGAGGTCGAGTTGGCCGGGGGGGGCATGCCGCACCGTTTCGACCATCACGTCATGGAACATCGTGCCGCCGTTGAGGAAGCCGCTCGAGACGTAGAACGTGGCCGTCAAACCGTGCTTTTGCAGCAGCGGCAGGGCGATGTCGTGGTTGTCGCGGTAGCCGTCGTCGAAAGTGATGCTGACCGCGCGTGGCGGCAGGCGGCCTTCTGCGAGCAGGCTGGCGGCCTCGTCCAGAGGCAGCACCTTGAACCAACGCGCCAGCGTCTTGAACTGGACGTCGATGATGCGTGCGGTGTGGGTGTCAGCCTGCAGCGGGTCCTGTTGGGGCAGGACGCGGTGGTACATCAGCACGGGCAGTGCCGCCCCGGGGCCGCCGGACAGGCGCGACAGCACGAAGGCGGGCCGCGCCATTCAGACCTCGTCCGACACGACGGAGCGCAGCGTCGCGGGTTCGACCCGACGTTCTCCCCATTGTCCGACCGCCGCGGTGTTCTCCCGCGTCACGGTTTGCGCCCCAGCTGACAGCCTTCCCACAACGGCATCTCCCTTGATGGCCGTAGCGTACACGAATCTTGCGACATATCTTTACAAGCGGCCAGCGTCAAACAGGGGGGGCGGTCCGTGCCGGCCTGCTCAAGCGGACGGTGGCACGTAACCCTGCACTTGCTCGGCGCCGCCGCCAAAGAAAAACTGCTCCATCTGGCGGGCAAGGTACTGCCGGGCGCGGGCATCGGCCAGGTTCAGGCGATTTTCGTTGACGAGCATCGTCTGGTGCTTCATCCAGAGCTGCCAGGCTTCCTTGCTGATTTCGTTGTAGATGCGCTTGCCGAGTTCACCGGGGTAAGGCGCGAAGTCCAGGCCTTCGCCTTCCTTGTTGAGGTGGGTGCAGTGGATGGTGCGTGCCATGGTCGTGTCTTGTTGCTTTGGAGAAAAAATCACTTGAGGTGCTTGACCAGCACCTGGGAGCGGCGGTCCCACTTGTAGGAACGTTTGCGCGCCTCGGGCAGCCAGTCCGGATCCACCGGCGCGAAGCCGCGCTTGATGAACCAGTGCATGGTACGGGTCGTCAAAACAAACAAGGTTTGCAGGCCCATTGCGCGGGCGCGCTGCTCGATGCGCTTGAGAATGCGTTCGCCGTCGCCCTGGCCCTGCACGCTGGGCGAAATCGTCAGCGCCGCCATCTCGGCGGTGTGGGCCTCGGGGAAGGGGTAAAGCGCGGCGCAACCGAAAATGACGCCGTCGTGCTCGATGACGGTGTACATGCCGACGTCGCGCTCGATTTCCGTGCGGCTGCGCTTGACCAGGGTGCCGTCTTGCTCAAAGGGCTCGATCAGTTGCAGGATGCCGCCGACATCGTCGGGCGTGGCCTCGCGCAGGCTTTCCAGCTTTTCGTCGACGATCATGGTGCCCACGCCGTCGTGCGTGAACACCTCCATCAACAGGGCGCCATCGACCTTGAAGGGCAGGATGTGCACGCGCTCGACGCCGCCTTCACTGGCCTTGACGGCGTGCTGCAGGTAGTAGGCCGTGTCGGTGGGTTGCAGCGGATTGGGCAGGGCGGCGAGCAGGCGTTTGGCGTCGGCCAGGGCCAGTTCCTGGTCGATCTCGGCGTCAGGGTCGTGCTGGCTGGCCTCCAGTTCGGCTGCGCGCTGGGGCTCCTGCACGATGCCTTGGAGGATGCCGCGCACCTCGGTCACGAAGATGAGCTTGTCGGCCTGCAGGGCGATGGCGGCGCTGGTGGCCACGTCTTCCATGCTCAGGTTGAAGGCCTCGCCGGTGTGCGAGAAGCCGAAGGGCGAGAGCATCACCAGGGCGCCGGTGTCGATGGCGCGGCGGATGGCGACGGCGTCGATCTTGCGGACCAGGCCGGTGTGCATGAAATCCACGCCGTCGACGATGCCCACGGGACGCGCGGTGACGAAGTTGCCCGACATCAGGCTGATGGCAGCGCCCGCCATCGGGGTGTTGGGCAGCCCCAGCGAGAAGGCCGCTTCGATTTCATAGCGCAGTTGGCCGGCGGCTTCCTGGGCGCAGTCCAGCGCGAGTGCATCGGTGATGCGCATGCCGTGGCTGAACTGTGAGACCTGGCCCTTGAGGCGCAGCTGTTCTTCCAGTTGCGGGCGGAAGCCATGGGCCAGCACGATCTTGATGCCCATGGCGTGCATGAGCGCGAGGTCCTGCACGAAGTTCTCGAGCTTGCCGGCCGCGATCAACTCCCCCGACAGGCCGACCACGAAGGTCTTGCCGCGGTGGGCGTGGATGTGCGGCGCCACCGAGCGGAACCAGGGCACGAAGAGGTGAGGGAAGACGAGGTCCATGCGGGAATCAGGCCGGATGCGTGCAGGCGCCCAGCCCGACGGGAGCGGGCGCCACATCCCCCGATGTTACGACCAATGCGGGCCAGCAGCGCCGCGGCGTGACGCTGGTGGATTCGCTCGGGTGAGCTCACCCGGGTGGGCGGCGCTGGGCCCACGGGCGCGCTTGCTCCAGTTGTGCGGCCAGCTGCAGCAGCATTGCCTCGCCATTGAGCGGGCCCACGAACTGCACGCCCAGCGGCAGGCCTTGGGGCGTCCAGTACAGGGGCACGGACATGGCGGGGCGGCCCGTGAGGTTGGCCAGCTGTGTGTAGGGCGTCCAAGCCAGGTTGTTGAGCACTGTGCTCTGGAAGGCCTGGCTGTGGCGCAGTTGTCCCGCCAGGCCGATGCGGCTGACCATGCCGCTGAGGAGGTCCAGGGCCCAGGGGGTGTCCATGCTGCCCAGAGGCGGCGGTGGAGCGCTCAGGGTGGGCGACAGCCAAAGGTCGTGTTCGGCGTGGAAGCGCGCCAGGGCACGGTTGTGTTCGTGCCAGCGGGCCTCGCAGTTCAACAGTTCCAGCGCAGAGACGCTGCGGCCCACCGCGGCCATCAGGCGGGTGTCGCTTTCGAAGTCGGTGGGGTTGGCGCCGGCGGTGTCTTGCAGGCCCTCGACGATGAAGGCCTGGGCGCAGAACCAGGCCAGCAGGAAGTCCTCCGCGAGTTGCAGGCCGTTCACCGGGTTGGGCACGGCCTCCACGTCGTGGCCCAGCGAGGCGAGCAGGGCGGCCGCGTCCTCGACGGCGGCCACCGCAGCGGGGTCCACGGGCGTGCCCACTGGCGAGGCGATGGTGAAGCCGATGCGCAGGCGGCCGGGGCTCTGGCGCATCGCCTCGGTGTAGGGCACCTCGGGCGCGGGCATGTGGTAAGGCGCGTGGGCCTCCGGGCCCTGCAGCACATCGAGCATCGCGGCGCTGTCGCGCACGCTGCGCGAGATCACGCCCTGCACGGCAGCGCCGTTCATGCCCTCGGCCATCAGCGGCCCCATGGAGATGCGACCGCGGCCGGCCTTGAGGCCGAACAGGCCGCAGGCCGCTGCCGGGATGCGGATGGAGCCGCCGCCATCGTTGGCGCCGGCGACAGGCACCACGCCGGCCGCCACCGCGGCGGCGGAACCGCCAGACGAGCCGCCGGGGGTTCGAGAGGTGTCCCAGGGGTTGCGGGTGGGGCCCCACAGCGTGGGCTCGGTCACGTTGCGCGCGCCGAACTCGGGCGTGTTGGTTTTGCCGAAGATGAGCAGGCCGGCCTCACGCCAGCGGCGCACCACGTCGCTGTCTTCGACGGCGGGGCGGTGGGCCATGGACTTGCTGCCGCTGGAGGTGGGCACGCCGGCGATGTCCTGAAACAGGTCTTTGACGAGGAAGGGCACGCCGCAAAACGGTGAACGTGGATCGATGGTGCGACGGGCCTGCGCCCGCGCAGCGTCGTCGAGTCGGCAGACGATGGCATTGAGCTCCCGGGTGTCGTCTGCGCGTGCCAGTGCGGCCTCAAGCAACTCGGTGGGCGAGACCTCGCCGCGGCGCACCAGGTCTGCCAGGGCGGTTGCATCGTGCTGAACGTACTCGTCGAAACGCATGGGACGGCTCTGCGCGGGAAGTCGGACACCACGGGATAATGCGGCACTTCGCCCCTGCCTGTGCCCCCAGTCTTACCCGTGCTGCCCGCCATCACTTTTCCGGAATCCCTGCCCGTCAGCGGCAAGCGCGGCGAGATCGAGGCCGCCCTGCGCGAGCACCAGGTCATCATCGTCTGCGGTGAGACGGGGTCGGGCAAAACCACCCAGTTGCCCAAGATCGCGCTGGCGATGGGGCGCGGTGGCTGGGGGCAGCCGCGTGACCCCGAGGCGCAGCCGGGGCAGAAGCCGCCGCGCCATTTGCGCCCCAAGCTGATCGGCCACACCCAGCCGCGGCGGATCGCGGCGTCCAGCGTGGCCAAGCGCATCGCCGAGGAGCTCAACACGCCGCTGGGCGAGGTGGTGGGCTACAAGGTGCGCTTCCAGGACCGCCTGATGCCCGGCGCCTCGGTCAAGCTGATGACCGACGGCATCTTGCTGGCCGAGACCCAGGGCGACCCGGACCTGCGCGCCTACGACACCATCATCATCGACGAGGCCCACGAGCGCAGCCTCAACATCGACTTCCTGCTGGGCTACCTGAGGCAGTTGCTGCCGCGCCGGCCGGACCTGAAAATCATCGTCACCTCGGCGACCATCGATGCCGATCGCTTCGCCCAGCATTTCGCCAGCGCGAAGGGCCCGGCGCCGGTCATCATGGTCTCGGGCCGGCTGTTCCCGGTGGAGCAGCGCTACCGGCCCTTCGAGGAAAGCCGCGAGTACGGGCTGAACGAGGCGATTGCCGATGGGGTGGACGAGCTGTGGCGCGAGGGATCGGGCGACATCCTCGTCTTCCTGCCCGGTGAGCGCGAGATCCGCGAGGCCGCCGACCACCTGCGCAAGCACCTGGCCCAGCACCGCACCGTGGCCACCGTGCTGCCGCTGTTCGCGCGCCTGAGCCAGCAGGAACAGGACGAGGTCTTCAAGACCGGCGGCGGGCGGCGCATCGTGCTGGCCACCAACGTGGCCGAAACCTCGCTGACGGTGCCGGGCATCCGCTACGTGATCGACAGCGGCAGCGCGCGCGTGAAGCGCTACAGCTTCCGCAACAAGGTCGAGCAGCTGCAGATCGAGCCCATCAGCCAGGCCGCGGCCAACCAACGTGCGGGCCGCTGTGGCCGCGTGGCCAATGGCATCTGCATCCGCCTGTACGACGAGAAGGACTTCAACGCGCGCCCGCGCTTCACCGACCCGGAAATCCTGCGTTCCTCGCTGGCCGGTGTGATTTTGCGGATGAAGTCGCTGCACCTGGGCCTGGTCGATGACTTCCCCTTCATCGAGCCACCGCTGCGCAAAGCCATTGCCGACGGCTATCAACTGCTCAACGAGCTGGGCGCGGTGGACGACGACAACGAGATCACGCCCTTGGGCATGACCCTGGCCAAGCTGCCGCTGGACCCGCGCGTGGGCCGCATGATCCTGGAGGCCAAGGACCGCCAGGCCCTGGCCGAGGTGCTGGTGATCGCAGCGAGCTTGAGCGTGCAGGATGTGCGCGACCGGCCCATCGACCAACAACAGCAGGCCGACACCAAGCACAAGCAGTTCGACGACGAGAAGTCCGAGTTCATGGGCACGGTCAAGCTGTGGAAGTGGCTGGACGAGTCGCGTGGCGGACACGGGCACCACGAACCCGGCGCGCCTGAGAAACACAAGCTCAGCCACCGCAAGTACGAGGCCTTGCTGCGCGAGAATTTCATCAACCCGCGCCGTGTGCGCGAGTGGAAGGACGTCTATGCGCAGCTGCACACGGTGGTGACCGAGCACGGCTGGCGCATGAATGGCTCGCCGGCCACCTACGAGCAGGTGCACTTGTCCTTGCTGTCGGGCTTGTTGGGCAATGTGGGCTGCAAGAGCGACGACGAGGACTGGTACCTGGGTGCGCGCGGCATCAAGTTTCACAAACACCCTGGCGCCAACCTGAGCAAGAAGCCAGGGCGCTGGATCCTGGCGGCCGAGCTGGTCGAGACCACGCGCCTGTACGGCCGCGGCATCGCCACCATCGAGCAGCCCTGGCTGGTGCAGATGGGCGGGCACCTGCTGAAAAAGCAACTGCTGGAGCCGCACTGGGAGAAGAAGGCCGCCGAGGTCGTGGCGCTGGAGCGTGCCACGCTGTACGGCCTGGTCGTCTACAACAACAAGCGCATCAACTTCGGCCTGGTGAATCCGCGTGAAGCGCGGGAGATCTTCATCCGCGAGGCGCTGGTCAACGACGAGTGGGACACGCGCCTGCCTTTCCTGGCGCACAACCGCAAGTTGATCGCCCAGGTCGAGCAGCTGGAGCACAAGTCGCGCCGCCAGGATGTGCTGGTGGACGAGCACCTGATTTACGCCTTCTACGACGCGCAGATCCCGCCCGAGGTGATGAGCGGGATCAGCTTCGAGAAGTGGTACCGGCAGGCCGCCCGCCAGAACCCCAAACTGCTGCACCTCAGCCGCGAAGAGTTGATGCGCCACGAGGCCGCTGGCATCACCAGCGCGGCCTTTCCGAAGTTCGTGCGCCTGGGTGGGGTTGACTGCAGCACCAGCTACCTGCACGAACCCGGCGATGCACGCGATGGCGTGACCGTGACCGTGCCCATCTTCGCGCTCAACCAGGTCAGCGAGGAGCGCGGGGAGTGGCTGGTGCCCGGCATGCTGAAAGACAAGGTGCTGGCCCTGGTCAAGAGCCTGCACCAGAAGCCGCGTGCGCGCCTGGTGCCTTTGCCCGACTACGCCGAGGCCTTCGTGGGCTCGACCGCGTTCGGCCAGGGCGGTCTGATGGACGCGCTGCTCAAGGCCGTGCGCGACAAGACCCAGCTCGACGTGAAACGCGCCGACTTCAAGCTCGACACGCTCTCGCCGCACCTGTTCATGAATTACCGTGTGGTCGACGAGCACGGCCGGCAGTTGGGCATGAGCCGCAACTTGCCCGCGCTCAAGGCCGAGCTGGGCTCGCTGGCGCGTGGTGCTTTCCAGGCGCTCGCGGCGCTCAAGGCGCAGGAGGTTGTCAGCGGCGGTGAGGCGTCGGCCGAGGCGGGTGCGAGGCCAGGCAGCGCGCCCGGGCCTGCGCCGCAGGCCTCCCAACAAGTCGCCCAACAGGCATCGGGCCACGCAGTGAAGGACGGTCCGGGCGCGCAGCGCGTGTCGCCTGCGGCCGCCGCGAAGGGCCGCAACGAAGCTGGCGGCAAGCCCCCGCAAGCCGCCAGCACACCCCTGACCGACTGGACCTTCGGGGAACTCCCAGAGCTGATGGAAATCCAGCGCGGCGGCCACACGCTCATCGGTTTTCCCGCCCTGCTCGACAAGGGCACGCATGTCGAGATCGACATCTTCGACGAGCCCGATGTGGCCGCGGCGAAACACCGGCTGGGCTTGCGCCGCCTCGTGGCCCTGCAGATCAAAGAGCCGCTGAAGTACCTCGAGAAGAACATCCCGGACTTGCAAAAGATGGCCATGGCCTTCATGCCGCTGGGCACGCCCGACGAATTGCGCGAGCAAATCATCGACGTGGCGCTGGACCGTGCCTACCTCGCCGACCCCCTGCCCACCGACGCGGCCAGCTTCAAGGCGCGGGTGGAGGAGGGGCGCACCCGGCTGAACCTCATCGCTCAGGAAGTGGCTCGTCTGGCTGGCACCGTGCTGACCGAGTACGCAGCCGCAGCCCGCAAGCTCAAGGACACCAAGCCACCGAAGGACGTGGCCGATGACATCACGGCGCAGTTGCAGCGCCTCATGCCCAAGCGCTTCGTGGCGAACACGCCCTATGCGCAGCTGCAGCACTTTCCCCGCTACCTCAAGGGCATCACTTTGAGGCTGGACAAGCTCAAGGGCGACCCGGCGCGTGATGCTCAGCGCCTCACCGACGTGCGCCCGCTGGACCAACGCTACACACGCCGCCTGGCGGAGCTCAAGGGCACACACGATGCGCGCCTGGACGAGTTCCGCTGGCTGCTCGAAGAACTGCGCATCAGCCTGTTCGCGCAGGAGTTGCGCACGCCGCAGCCTGTCAGCGTCAAGCGCCTGGAGAAGACCTGGTCGCAGATCGGCAACTGAGCGCTGTTCAGCCGTGTCTTTGCAGGCTACAATGGTGGCTTCGTCGGGGCGTAGCGCAGCCTGGTAGCGCATCTGCTTTGGGAGCAGAGGGTCGTGAGTTCGAATCCCACCGCCCCGACCACCCCTCCAATGGGAAAAGCGCCTCTTCGGCTTCGGCCGTCGAGGCGTTTTTTTTCAACCGTTTCCGTCGCGTCCAACGGAAATCAGCGGTTGGGCTGAGGTGTCAGTCGCAGGTAAGGTGTGACGGCAACGAAGCCACGCGGAAACTTCCGTGCGATGTCTGCCGGGTCTTGCAGCGATGGCACGATGACCACCTCGTCGCCGTCCCGCCAGTTGCCCGGTGTGGCCACGCTGTGGTGGTCGGTCAATTGCAGCGAGTCCACAACCCGCAAGATCTCATCGAAGTTGCGACCCGTGCTGGCGGGGTAAGTGATGATGAGGCGAACTTTCTTGGCCGGGTCAATCACGAACAGAGAGCGCACCGTGAGGGTGCTGCTGGCATTGGGGTGGATGAGGTCATACAGCGCTGAGACTTTGCGGTCGGCGTCGGCAATGATGGGGAAGTTCACCACCGTGCCTTGCGTCGTGTTGATGTCGGGGATCCACTTGTCATGCGACGCGACGGTGTCCACCGACAGCGCGATGACCTTCACGTTGCGTTTGGCAAATTCGCCCTTGAGCTTGGCCGTGAGGCCGAGTTCCGTGGTGCACACGGGCGTGAAGTCGGCAGGGTGCGAGAGCAGGATGCCCCAGCTGTCCCCGAGCCACTCATGGAATCGGATGGTGCCTTCGGAAGAGGCTTGTTCGAAGTCAGGGGCGGTATCGCCCAGGCGCAGGCTGGCCATGTGGGGTGTCCTTTCAGTGTGTGGGTGAAGCAGAGGTGTCAAGGGGTCTCGCAGTCCACGCGGCAGAGGCGCGTGTGTGCGCGCTGTTGCTGGCGCACAAGGTGCTCAACCTTGTGTCGCGCGAAGGGCCAAGGGCCGAAACCGGATTCGGTGTTGATGTGGCCCGCGTGTCCCAGGTTGATGAATCCGCCGCCCCATGCGTGGGCCCACGCACGTGCACGCGCAAGTGGCATCCATGGATCGTTCTCGCTGCCGATCACCGTGAGCGGTGCGCCCAACATGGTGCGAGGCAAGGCATCGGTCAAACCGAATTTCAAGGGGTCGGCGGGTGCCACCATCAGCGCAGCGACAATGCGTCCGCGGGTGTTGGGACGTGCGTCGCTCATTGCGGGCGCTGCGAATCGCTGGGCGCTGTCTTGCGCCAAGTGATGGGCGAGCGCCAAGCAACCGAAGCTGTGCGCCGCGGCGACCCACAGCGTGTGGCTGCCATGGTGCTCCAGGGTGTCTCCGATGCGCTTGGACCAGTCGGCCAGGTTCGGGCGATGCCAGTCGTCCTGGTTCACGCGGACGGCACCCGCGCACTGGCCTTGCAGCCACGTTTGCCAATGGGCTGGACCGCTGTCGCGCAGGCCCGGTATCACCAGGACCTTCACCGAAAGACGTGGGTGCGCTGCGCCCGGTGTACCGGTGGTCTGTGGTCCCGCCAGGCACGCCGCGGCAGCATGGGGCTGATCGGCGCCGACGCGATGGTGGTGACGGGCTGTGTGTTGCATGGCACCGACTGTGGCGGTGCAAGCCGGCACCCGGCAAGCGACGAATCCGCATGATGTGTTTGCGCATGCGTCGGCAGCACAAGGCCATGCGAAAACCGTCATTGGCGCTGAGCCGCGCCCCAAGCCCCGGGTCTAGGGAACCTCAGCTGCCGGAAAGGTCGTCAAGGATGGGGCAGGGCGCACGCGCATCGCCATGGCATTCGGCGGCCAACTGGCTGAGCGTGCGCTTCATCGACTCCAGCTCGTCGATGCGCTGCTGAAGTGCTGCGATGTGGGCCATGGCGAGCTTTTTGACGGACGCGCTGGCGCGCCGGCGGTTCCGCCACAGGTCGAGCAGTTGAGCGATGTCCGCCATGCCGAAGCCAAGGTCTCGCGCGCGGCGGATGAAGCGAAGCGTGTGCAGAGCGGCTTCGTCATAGAGGCGGTAGCCTGCGTCGGTGCGCGGCGCCGCCGGCAACAGCCCAAGCCCCTCGTAGTGACGGATCATCTTGGGCGATACCTCCGTGAGCCGCGCCGCCTCGCCGATGTGCTTGAGGAGCTCGCTCATGGGCTCACCACGATGTAGCCTTCCTCGGCGATGGCCGCGGCTGTGGCTTCCCGGCTGAGTTGCGTTTGCACGATGACCATGCCCGCCGGCAAGTTCACGTGGACGTCCGCCTGTGCGTCCTGGGTTTGCACGGCTTGGGTGACCGCCTTCACACAATGCTGGCAGCTCATGCCCGTCACCTGGAGTTCATGCGTGTTGCGGTGGGTGGATGCGTTCATGACAAGGGCCTTTCGGGTGGTTTCATGTCCAGGGTCACACGCTAAACCTTGACATGGTGTCAGAGTCAAGGGCCAGTGGGGGCTTGACGCTGTGCTTGACCCTCCCACGGTGTCAAGGTTGACACTGCCGACATCCCCTGTGCATCCTGAGCCTGCCGCCATGAACACACCAATGCCGCCCATGCCCACGCCCATGCCTGATCGAGATCAGCCGGCTTTGATGCTCGCCGTGCGCGGTATGACCTGTGCTGCGTGCGTCAACCGGGTGGAACGCGCCCTGCGCAAGGTGCCAGGCGTGGTGCAGGCGCAGGTGAATTTCGCCACCGAAACCGCCAGCGTCGCGCTGGGCCCTGTGGCCGATGGGCCCTGGCCCGATGCGGCCCGGTTGATCGCCGCCATCGAGGCAGCGGGCTACCACGCGCAGTTGCAAGAGGCCGATCAACCCCTGGCCGATGAGCATGTCTCCTGGTGGTCGGTGTGGGGCGCTGTGTGCCTGGGTGCGCTGGCCAGCGTGCCCTTGGTGCTGCCCATGGTTTGGGGCGACCACCACTTCTGGCCTGCCTGGGTGCAGTTCGCCCTGGCCACCCCCGTGCAATTCGGCCTGGGTGCCCGCTTCTACCGGGCCGGTTGGGCTGCCCTGCGCGACGGCAGCGGCAACATGGACCAGCTCGTTGCGCTGGGCACATCCGCGGCGTGGGGCTTGTCCGTCTGGCTGTGGTGGCAGCATGGGCTTGCGTCTGGCAACGGTGCCCACAACCACGCAGTGGCCGCGATGCCCGACGCCATGCCGCCAGCGTTGTATTTCGAATCCTCGGCTGTGGTGATCACCCTGGTGCTGCTTGGCAAGGCCCTGGAGGCTCGCGCCAAGCGCCAAACCACCCTGGCCATCCGTGCCTTGCAATCGCTCCGGCCCAACACCGTTCGGCGCCTCGGTCCGCAGGGCGAGGTCGAGGTGCCGCTGGCACAGGTGCTGGTCGGTGATGTGTTGGTGGTGATGCCCGGCGCCCGCGTGCCATCGGACGGCGTCGTCCAGGAGGGCAGCAGCCATGTCGATGAGTCTTTGCTGACAGGCGAACCGCTGCCCGTGGCCAAGCACGTCGGTGACCGCCTCACGGGCGGTGCCATCAATGCAGACGGCCGGCTGCTGATGCGGGTCACGGCCGTGGGCGGCCAAACCATGCTGGCGCACATCATCCGGAGGGTGGTTGAGGCCCAGGCCAGCAAGGCGCCCATCCAGCGCGTTGTGGACCGCGTGTCAGCGGTGTTCGTGCCCACAGTGTTGGCGATCGCCGTGTTGACCGGCGTGGGCTGGTGGCTCGCCGGGCACACGGTGGACGTGGCCTTGATCCGCGCCGTGGCCGTGCTCGTGATCGCATGCCCGTGTGCCTTGGGGCTTGCCACCCCGGCGGCGATCATGGCGGGCACGGGCGCCGCGGCGCGCCAGGGCATCCTCATCCAGGACCCCCAGGCCCTCGAAGTGGCCCATCGCGTTCAGTTGGTCGCCTTCGACAAAACCGGCACGCTCACGGAGGGGCGACCCCGATTGCTGGACTGGGCTGTGGCCTCAGACTTGCGCTTGACGCGGCCGCAGGCGTTGCAGTTCGCCGCGGCCTTGCAGCGCGGCAGCGAGCACCCCCTGGCCCGTGCGGTGCTGACGGCCGCCGAGGGGCTGGTGGCCGTCGCGGGTTCAAGCGGCTCTGTGCAGGCCACCCTCGTGCGTGCCGTTCAACTGCGTGCCGTGCCTGGCCGCGGCATCGAGGGCGTGGTCCCTGCAGAGCACGACGACAAAGCCGAAGACGACACCCCCGCCATCGCCGCCGCTTGGGCCGGATCATGGTGCCTGGGCAGCCCCCGCTGGATGCAGGAGCGCGGTCGTCTCGGTGCACCAGCAGATTTGGCCGAGTCAGCGGCACGTTGGTCCGCCGATGGGGCCACCGTGTCGTGGCTGCTGCATGCACCTGCGCCAGCGGCATCTGGCGGCATCCCCGTGGCGGAGGGCGCTGTGCAAGAGGGTGGTGCACCCGGATGGCGGGTCGTGGCCGCTCTGGCCTTTGGCGATGCCCTCAAGCCCGGTGCGGCCCAAGCCGTGGCCCGGCTGCATGGGCTCGGCGTGCGCACTGCCATCCTCTCCGGAGACAGCCAACAGGCCGCCCAGGCCATCGCGCGGCAGGTGGGCATCCAGGAGGTGGTGGCCGAGGTGCTGCCGGGTGACAAGGCCGATCACATCCGGCGGCTGCAGCGCGACAGCCAGGGGCGCTCCGTCACGGTCGCGATGGTGGGTGACGGCCTCAACGACGCTCCCGCATTGGCGGCCGCCGACATCGGCATGGCGATGGCCAATCCACAAGGGGGCACCGATGTGGCGATGCAGGCCGCTGGCATCACGTTGATGCGGGGCGATCCCATGCTGGTGCCTGCCGCGTTGGAGGTGTCGCGCCGTACATCGCGCAAGATCTGGCAAAACCTCGGCTGGGCTTTCGGATACAACGTCGTTGGCATCCCGCTGGCGGCATGGGGCGGGCTCAACCCCATGCTGGCCGGTGCGGCGATGGCGCTGAGCAGCGTCAGCGTGGTCAGCAACGCGCTGTGGTTGTCGCGCTGGCGGCCGCAGGCTGCGACGGGTCGCGCACGCTGAAGCGCGTCGCCTGTGTCCCGTCACAACAGCCCTGACGGGCCTTGGCGTAAACTCGTGACACGCGACTGCCCGTAGCTCAACTGGATAGAGCAGCTGCCTTCTAAGCAGCAGGTCGGGGGTTCGAGTCCCTCCGGGCAGGCCAAGCGGTCTCGCCGGCCAAAGCATCGTCACGGCATGCCTGCCAGCAACTGCTCCAAGCGCTCGACGCGGAAGCGGTGCGGCGTTGTGATGGCGTAGAAATTTTCCTTCAGTTCGGTGGATTGCCCGACCTTCACCAGCAGGCCGGACATCAACTCGTCCTGAACCACCACCTCGGGCACGACGGTCAGCCAGCCGCTGTCCCGCGCGATCAGTCGCAGCATGGCCATGTCGTCCACCTCGGCGCGGACGCGCGGTTTCACGCCGGCGGAAAGGCACAGCGCATCGAACTGCGCCCGCAGTGCATGGCGGGGACCGGGCAAGGCCACATCCAGCCCGTCCAGACCCAGCGGGATGGCCAGACTCCGGCCACGCCACGGCGATGCCGGTCCGACCAGGGAGATGGTTTGGCTGCCGAGGAATCGGCAGTGCAGTGGCTGCTGAGGGTCGCTGGGCACAGGTTCGTTGGCCAGCACCACGTCCAGCTGGTGCTGCAGCAATCGGTCGAGCAGGTCGTGCAGCAAGCCGGATTCGAGGATCAGGGTGATCGATGGGTCTGACAGCAGCGGGCGGATCCAGTTCTCCTGGTAGTTGCGCGACAGCGTGGCCACACTGCCCACGCGCAGGCGGGTCATGCCCTCGCTGCTGCCCTGAAGGCGGCCCAGCATTTCCTGGCCCAATCCAAAGATGTCTTCGGCGTACGAGAGCACAAGCTGGCCGGTCTCGGTCAGCTGCAAGCGGCGCTTTTCCCGCTCGAAAAGCGGCTCGCCGAGGCGGTCTTCCAGCAGCTTGATTTGGGCCGACAACGACGACTGCGAGACATGCAAGGCCTGCGCGGTGCGCGTGAGGTGTCCTGCCTTGGCCACCCGCCAAAAGTAGAACAGGTGGTGGAAATTGAGCTGCTCGAGGTTCATTTGTTCGTATTTATGGATTGATTTATTCCAATCAATGTAATTTACAGAATGAATCCTTGTCGACACCATGGCGACTGTGTTTGAAAGGCATCACGTCATGGATCACTGGACAGCTTGGGTCGCCCATCCGCTCGCCCATTCGTTCGCCCATCCGTTCGCTGATGGAGCGGTCGTTGCAGCGCTGGTGGCGCCCCTGTGGGCCTTGTGGGCTGCAGGCAGGGCGCGCTGGGGCAGGTCAACCGAGGCCGCGCAGGTTTGGCGAGGCACGCAGGTTGCCATCTGCTGGGGTCTGGCTGCGTGTCTGCTGACTGGCATCTTGCTGGCGATCAGCTCGGAGCCGGTGGGCGCGTGGGGCCCGCTGAACGTCACCCCCATGGGCGCCATCCTGGCCGTGCTGGTGCAAGGGCTGGCCGCGGTCATCGCCTCTTTCTCTGGCCGGTATCTCCAGGGCGACATCCAAGGCCTGGCCGGCCAAAAGCGTTACGCCGCCGCACTGGCTGGTGTGCTCGCCTCGGTGCAACTGCTGCTCCTGGCTGATCACTGGGCGGTGCTGGTCGCCGCCTGGGCCTCCGTGGGCGCATGCATGCGTCCACTGCTGTGCTTTTACGCCGATCGCCCCTTCGCCTTGTTGGCCGCCCACAAGAAGCGCCTGGCTGACCGCGCGGCCGATGGCTTGTTGGTCTGCGCCGCTTTGCTTGCCTGGCAAGAAGTGGGCAGCGGTTCCCTGACCGAACTGGCGCGGTATGCGGCCCTGCAGCCGGGCCAGGACGCCGCATCCGTGGGCTTGCAGGCCAGCGCGGTGCTGCTGGTGCTGGCGGTGGTGCTTCGCACGGCGCTCCTGCCGGTGCACGGCTGGATCATCCAGGTGATGGAGGCGCCCACGCCGGTGTCGGCCTTGTTGCATGCCGGTGTCGTGAACCTGGGCGGGTGGGTGTTGATCCGCCAGTCGGCGCTGCTTGAAGCATCGCCTGTGGCACGTTGGCTGCTCGTTGGCATCGGCGTGACCACCGCCCTGTTGGCCGGCATGGTCATGATGACGCGCATCAGCATCAAGGTGCGGCTGGCTTGGTCGACCGTGGCCCAAATGGGTTTCATGTTGATGGAGTGCGGTGTGGGCCTCTACACCCTGGCGGCACTGCACTTGGTGGGGCACTCGCTTTACAAGGCCCATGCCTTCCTCGCAGCCTCTGGGGTGGTGCAGCAAACCCGTTTGCAGCAGATGCGTGGGCGGGCTGTGCCGTCGATGTGGAGCCTGGGCCTGGCCCCTGTCCTGACCCTGGCGGTGGTGGCCGGCCTCCAGTCCGCCATGACGGTGCCCAGCTGGCCTTGGTGGTGGACCGCGGTCCTGGCCTTGGCATGGGCGCCTGTGATGTGGGTGCCCGCCCATGCCTCAGCGGGTCGGTCTGCGTTGCTGGTGTTGACCATCGGTGTCGGTGTCTCCGCCGGGCTCACTTTGCTGGCCACATGGGTCCACAGCCTGCCCCTGGGCTTGGTGGACGCCCCGCACGATGCGGCCGGCTGGCTCGTCGCTCTGGCCATGGGCTGCATGTACGGGGCCCTGGTGGTGCTGCAGCGCTGGCCCCAGAAGATGTCTGCCTGGCGCCGTTGGAGCTATGCGGGCTTTTACGTGGACGAGGTCTACACCCGTGTCGCGCTGAGCCTGTGGCCCACCCGCTGGACACCGCCCAAGGCAGCGCAAGACGAGGCTTGGGCGCCTTCCAGCTCGTTCCTGACCCAAAGAGACTGAGGACCCAACGATGGCTGACTTGGTTGCTGAGATGACTGGCACAGACTCCGACCTTGAGCAGGCATGCATGCATGCCTGCCAGATGATTGCTCCGACCTGGCCTCTGGACCGGTCCATCGCCGTGAACCCCCATTGGCAACGCGTGGGGCTCTCGGTTCGCGCGGTGGCGGCCCGCATGGCGGTGCTCGCCGGCATACAGGTCCTGCCCTCGCGTGCCCACATGCGCGAGGCCTGGCAAAGCGGCCGCATCGGCCCCAAAGACCTGGATTGGGCGCTGGCGCAGAGGCTGCCGGACACCGCCACCTTGACACCCGATGCCTGCGTGGCTGCCTTGAGCCGCCCACTCAAGCTGCCGCGTCTGCCCTTGCTGATCGATGTGCTGGACGACGACCCTGCACGCCACAAGCGCTTGTCGTGGCACCAGGCGGTGACCCACCAGGTGAGCCAGACGTGCGCGGCCTTTTTCGATGAGCACCAGGCGGATTGGCAGCCTCAGCACGGCGAGGGGCTGTATGCCTTCTGGCGCGACACGCTGCAGCATGACCACGGCATCGGCCTGCTGATGGGGCTGCCCCACCTCAAGCGAGGGCTCAGCGCATTGCCTGCCACCCGACGCGATGCCGAACGCTGGGCCATGCAACGCCTCAGCTTGCCGACCGAAGCGTGGCCGGATTACCTCGAAGCGGTGTTGCTGTCTGTCAATGGCTGGGCCTCGTGGTGCGCTTACCTGGGCTGGCAAGGTCAGCTCCATGGCGAGGCGCCTGAGGTCAGTCATGCTCCCTTGCGGGACCTGCTGGCGATCCGCCTCGCTTGGGGCGCCCTTCTGTTGGAGTGCAAGGACGATCAGGCCGGACGTCCAGCCTTCCAGGCCCTTCAGGCCGAGTGGTGTCATGCCAGCGCCTTGTTACGCCACGCCGAGGCCCAACTGGCGGTGGACGAGGTGTGGCAAATCGCCCTCGAAGCGGGCTACCAGCGCAACTTGGCCCGGCAGTTGGTAGACGGGCTGGTGGCGTCTGGCCAGTCCGAACGCGAGGCCCCTGCGCCTCGGGTGCAGGCAGCGTTCTGCATCGATGTGCGCAGTGAGCCCTTTCGGCGCGCACTGGAGGCCGCCTGGCCGGCTGTGCAGACCGTGGGCTTCGCTGGCTTCTTCGGTCTGCCAGCGGCTTACACGCCGCTGGGCACGACAGCCCGCCGCCCGCAGTTACCAGGCTTGTTGGCGCCCGCCATCGAGGTGCAAGACAGTGTTGCCGATGCCTCACCCTTCATCCGCGCGCGCCAAAGGCGCTTTGCCTGGAGCCAGGCTTGGCAAACCGCGAACCGCTGGCCAGCCGCAGCGTTCTCGTTCGTCGAAGCCGCGGGGCTGACGTACCTGGGCAAGTTGGGCGGCTGGCTTGCGCCCACTGCTCGCCATGATCGCCCCCGCGATGACTTGGCGGGCGTACCGGCCCGTTACCGCGCCTTGTGCTGCCCGACGCTCATGGGCCTGAGCACCGAAGCGAAGGTGGCGCTGGCCGCGCGCGTGCTTCACGCCATGGGCCTTGAGCACGATCTTGCACCGCTGGTGTTGCTGGTAGGACATGGCAGCCACAGCACCAACAACGCGCACGCCGCCTCACTGGACTGCGGCGCCTGTGGCGGCCAGACTGGTGAAGTCAACGCCCGTGCGCTGGCCGACCTGCTGAACGCGCCGGAGGTCCGCGCAGGCCTCGTCGCGCAGGGCTTGGCGGTGCCACCTGACACCGTGTTCGTCGCGGCTCTGCACAACACCACCACCGACGAGGTCGAGGTCTTCGACGCCGCGGCCTTGCCCGACCAAGTCGGCAGCACCTGGGACTTGCTGCGAGCGGCCTTGCAGCGCGCGGGTGACCAAGTTCGACGCGAGCGCGCACCCCTCTTGGGGTTGGATGCCCGGGCCGACGCCGCAGCCCTGCTCAAAACGTACCGACGCCGCGCCAACGATGGGGCCGAAACGCGCCCGGAGTGGGGGCTGGCCGGCAACGCGGCCTTCATCATGGCACCGCGCGCCTGTACCCGCGGGCTGGACCTGGGCGGTCGCGTCTTCTTGCACGACCACGACGCGCGCCATGATACCGATGGCGCGGTGCTCGAGTTGCTGATGACCGCGCCGATGCTGGTCACCCACTGGATCAACTGGCAGTACCACGCCTCCACCTGCGAGCCTGTGCGCTTCGGCAGTGGCAACAAGGTGCTGCACAACGTCGTGGGCGGCAACTTGGGCGTGTTCGAAGGAAACGGCGGCGACCTGCGCATCGGCCTGTCGCAGCAATCGGTGCACGACGGTGCGCATTGGGTGCACGAGCCCTTGCGCCTGACGGTGGTGATCGACGCCCCGCAAGCCGCCATCGACGCCATCGTGGCCAAACACGCCGTGGTGCGTCAGTTGGTGGACAACGGCTGGCTTCACCTGTGGCGCATCGCGGACACCGGCCTGCAGCGCCGCATGCCTGGGGCGTGGCAAGACCTCGGAGGCCTCGCATGACACCTTGGGCGGGCCAGCGTGTCGCCTTGCTCACCCAGCATGGCAAGGAGCGGGTGATCGCCCCGGTGCTGGAGCCGGGGCTGGGCTGCCTCGTTCACCACGTCGGCCATGTCGACACCGACCAACTGGGCACCTTCACCCGGGACGTGCCCCGCGCCGGATCTCAGCTCGAAGCGGCGCGTCATAAAGCCCGCATCGGCATGACCCTGTCAGGCTTGCCAGTGGGCCTGGCCAGCGAGGGCAGCTTCGGCCTGGACCCTTTCACGGGCATGTTCCCCTGGAATGTGGAGATGCTGGTGTGGCTCGACGACCGCCTGGGCATCGAAGTGGTGGGAGTGGCCCAAGGCCCGGCGCGGAGCGGGCACCTGGAAGCGTCCGACTGGGGCGCCGTCGAGCGGTTCGCCAGCGAGGAAGACTTTCCCAACCACCAACTGGTCATCCGTCCGCAAGACCAGGACGACCGTCGGCTCACCAAGGGGATCGCCGACTGGACGGCCCTGCGCATGGGTTTTGACCAGTGCATGAGCCAGGCCAGCAATGGCCGCGTTTTCGTGGAACACGACCTCCGTGCATTCGCCAATCCCACGCGCATGGCCCGCATTGCCGAGGCTGCGCGGGATTTGTTGCAGCGGCTGCAATCCAATTGCCCGGCATGCGGTATGCCCGGCTATTGGGTCACCAGGCGCATCGCTGGCTTGCCCTGCGCTGCCTGCAAACACCCCACCTCCACCTACCTCAGCCAGGAGTGGGCCTGCGTTCGGTGCGATCACCGCCACACAGAGCGCCGCACCGACCGCTTGTTCGCCGACTGCCAGCACTGTGATCGCTGCAACCCGTGACCCGTGACCCGTGACCTGTGAGGCACGATGGCACTGCGCCCGCCACCGGCTGGCGCGACTCCGACGCAGGCCGCGCGTTTTCTGCCTGATTTCAGCCCATCGGCGGCCAGGAGGGCGGGGTAGACTTGATCCGAGAGGGCTTTCACAAGGTTCAGCTTCCCATGTTCGACGCGCTCAAGCGGATGATTGGCGGCTCAGCGGCCGTCGCCGGCGACACCGACCAGGTCTTGGCGACCTGGGCCAAGGCCGAGGGGCATGCCTTCAAGCGTGTCAAGGACAAGACCGGAGGCGGCTACGTCGTCGAAACGTCCGACGGCTGGCGCGTGGAGTGGGGTGAGTCCCAGCGCCCGTACATCATGGGCAAGGAGTTGCGGTTCCGCTGCGACACCGGCGTGGCGCCCGACGTGCAGATGGTGATGGTGAGCAAGACGCTGGCCCAAGCGCTGGAGTCGGACGTCTTCAGCCGCTTCACCAACGCCATGCAGACGCAGATCGACAACAGCCTGCCCGACGAAATGCGCTGGCTGGCGATGCACCAGCGCGTGTCGCTGAATGCCTCACCCGGACTGGCTCGGCGCTTCATGCTGCTCAGCAATGCTGACGCCGTGGCCAGTGCCTGGCTGGACGATGGCGTGCTGTCTGCGCTCGACGATGCCGCCAGCGTCTGGTGGACGGACACCCTCGTGCTGGTGCTCACGCTCAACCGGGGCATCCTGACCATGCGCACGTCGGGGCAGCCCCTGGAGCCAGCCCGGCTCAAGCTCGTGGGGCAGCTGTTCGCCCGCCTGGCCCTGCGCCTGCGGGAGCTGGCGAAAGGCACGAAGCCCGGCAAGCCCTGAGCCGACCTGCCCGGTACCGTTCAGCCCTTGGCCGCGCGTTTGTGCAGGAAGGCGTCGATGGCGGCGCCGGCCTCGGGACGCCCCAGATTCACCAGGAAGTGGTGCTTCTCGGCGTCGAGGTGGGCGCGCAGCGGCTGTGCGGCATCGTTGACCAAATCCTTGATGCTGGCCACGACCCCGGCCGGCAAGGCCGCCAACTGCTCGGCCACGTCGAGCGCCTGGGCCAAGGCCTCCCCCGCAGGGCAGAGCCGGTGCACCAGACCTTGGGAGGCCCACTCTTGCGCCGTCTGGGCGGCGCCCAGCCACAACTGCGCCAGCGCGCCCGAGCGGCCCATGGCGCGCACGAGGTGCCAGCTCGCGCCGCCGTCCGGCGACAGTCCCACCTGGCTGTAAGCCGACACGAAACGGGCGTTGTCGGCTGCCACCACCAGGTCGCAGGCCAGCACCAGGGACATCCCGCCGCCCGCGGCCACGCCTTCCACGGCTGCGATCACGGGCTTGGGGAAGCTGTGCAAGGCTTCGATCCACTGGTGGAAAGCGTCGAGGTGGAGGCCTTGCCCGGCCAGGTCGTGCACCCGCTGCTGTGACAGCCGCTGCAAATCGCCACCGCCGCAGAAATGGCCGCCGTGGCCTGTCAGCACCACGGCGCGCACATCGGGGTTGGATTCGGCGACATTGAGCAACTCGATGCCTGCGGCGTACACCTGGGGTGACAGCGCGTTGCGGGTGGCGGGGCCGGTCAGGCGCATCACCAAGGTGTGGCCCTGGCGCTCTGTTTGGAGTTCGGTGGTCATGGCAAGCGGGTGGGTGGGTCAAGCGCGCAACAGGCCGGTGAATGCCTGGCAAGCGCGGGCTTGGTCGCGAATTGACTCATGCTAGAGTCAAAAGATCAGGCCTGATGATGCACCCATATGACTTTTTCTGAGCGGGCAGTGGCCGCGGTTTTCGCTGTTTCCATGCTCGCGCTTGCCCCGGGTCGGGCGTCGGCCCTGGGCTTGGGCAAGCCCTCCACCCACGCCGTGTTGGGCGAAACATTGCGCATGTCCGTGCCCGTGCGGCTGGAGCCGGGCGAACAGGTTGCCAACGATTGCGTTGCCGCAGAGGTGTATTTCGGCGACGACAAGGTGGCGGGCACCCTGGTGTCCGCGCAGGTCCTGCCCGTGTCGGGCTCGGCCGCCGAGGGCGCGCGCAGCAATGTCCGAACCCTCGTGGTGCGGACGAAAGCATTGGTCAACGAACCGGTGGTCACCGTGCTCTTGAGCGCGGGCTGCCAGGCCCGCATCACGCGCAAATTCATCGCGCTGGCCGACCCCCCCACGGGCAAGGCGGCGCTTGCCTCCAACGACCCGCCAGGGCTGGCCCAAACGGCAACCGACGCGGCAGAGGTGGACCCGTCGCCTCTCCAAGGCTTGTCGGACCTGGCCGTCGCCGGACCTGCGGACTCGGCCCGTGCAGGTAAAGGTGCAGGTGCTCGCAGCCGGGAGACCGCACGCCGGCCCTCCAGCAACGCCTCAGCACCCAAGCGCGTGCGCCAGCAGGCAGCGGCTGTGCCTGTTGTGCCACCCGTCAGCCGCCTCCAAGTGGACCCTGTCACGGCCGACGCGCTGGTGTCACCCGATCTGCGCCCGAGCGCTGACATGAACGCAGCACAGGCCGCAAGCGCGGAGGGCGAGGGCGCCGAGGTGCAGGCCCGCCGCGCAGCCGCTGCCGCCTTGTGGCGCGCGCTGAACACCACGACCGAGCAGCAGCTGCGCGAGCAACAGCGATTGCAGGCGCTGGAAAAACAACTCGCGCAACTGAACGCCGAGGGCGCGCAAACGCGGCAAAGTGTGTCCGCGCTGCAAGGGCGTATGAACGAGCTCGAGGCAGGACGGTCGTCTCTGGGCGCGTATGCCATGGGTGTCCTTGCCCTGGCAGCCATGGGCGTTGCCCTCTTTTTCTACAGCCAGTTGCGGCGCCAGGAACGCCGCAACGCCGAGTGGTGGCCGCACAGCGGTGCAGCGCCGCTGTCCGTGCCCCGCGAAGGCGAGCCGGACACGGCATCTCCGCCAGATGTTCAGGACACCACCACGGCCTATGTGCACGCGCCGCCCCTGACATCCTCCCCGAGATCTGCCGATGCGGTGCAGACGTCCGCCCCGGCGCGCACCGGGGCCGGTGCACCACAGCAACCGTCGACCCCTGTGCTGGCCTCCCTGGCCTCGCTGGCCGATTGGGGGGTGGCGCCGCCCTCGTTCGCGCCGCCGCACGAGCAAGAGGCGATCGAGCACTTGCGAGCCGTATCGGTCGAGGAGCTGATCGACCTGGAGCAGCAAGCCGAGTTTTTCGTTGTGCTCGGCCAGGACGACGCGGCCATCGGCTTGCTGGAGGCGCATGTGCAGGGCACAGACGGCACCATCCCCTTGCCCTTCCTGAAGCTGCTGGAGCTCTACCAGCGCCTGGGGCGCCGTGCCGATTACGAGCGCGTGCAGGCCGCCTTCAACGCCCACTTCAATGCGCATGCCCCAACCTGGGAATCGGACCTGCAGCAAGGACGGCACCTGGAGGACTACCCTGGCGTCATCGAGCGCTTGCAGGCGCTGTGGTCTGCGCCGTCCCGCGCCATGGACGTCCTGGAGAAATCGCTGATCCGTCCAGACTCAGACGCCGAGACCTTCGATCTGCCGGCTTACCGCGAGTTGCTGTTCCTCTACGCCATCGCCCGTGACCTGGCTGACAAGCCCGAGGCCGACTTGGAGGAGCCGACCACCTCGGCCACGCCGCTGACGGCCACGCGACCTTTCATCGCCGACCCGGATGCCCGCCCGACGCTCGACGTGGACCTGTGCCTGGACGAGCTGGATGCGCCGCCAGTGCAGCGAACCACGGCCAGGGTGGCGCTCGTGTCCGAAGGGCTGCCATTGATCACCGGGGTGACAGAGGACGCCCCGCTCGGGCACGGATCAGATTACCGTCCTTGACGAGGCAAGCCCCGCGTGCGGCCGCGCACGGGCCTCACAAACCGTAATCGCCCGTGCCTGCGGCAGATTGGCCGGGCGGTGCCTGCATCGCCTGCAAGATGAGCTGACGCGTGAGGCGGTCTGAGATCAGCTCGGCGAATGCCAGCACGAACTGCCGCAGGTACGCGCCGCGCTTGAACGCCAGCCGTGCCAGATTGGGGCCGAAAAGGTGGCCCACAGGGCGCCACACCAGTTCGCTGCCCGGCTGGTTCATGGTGGGGTCCTCCTTGACGGCCATTTCTGCCACGAGGCCCACGCCCAACCCCAGCCGGGTGTAGGTCTTGATGACGTCGGCGTCGATGGCCTCCAGCACCACATTCGGGACCAGCCCGCGCTGGGTGAAGGCCTGGTCGATGCGCTTGCGACCTGTGAACGAGGGGTGGTAAGAAATCAAAGGCTCGGAAGCCAGCAACTCCAGTGTCAGGCGCGGTGCCTGTACCAGCGGGTGGCTGGCGGGCATCACCACCACGTGCTGCCACTCGTAGCAGGGCAGCGTCACCAGTTCGGGGAATTCGCTGAGCGACTCCGTGGCCAAGCCGATGTCGGCGACCTCGTCCAGCACCATGCGCGCCACCTGCTCGGGCGTGCCCTGGTGCAGGCTCACGGCCACTTTGGGGTATTTTCGGCGCAGTGCAGCGACCGGCTCAGGCAGCACATAGCGGGCCTGGGTGTGCGTTGTCGCGATCGACAGCGTGCCTGCGTCCTGCATGGCGTACTCGTCGCCGATCCGCCGCAGGTTGCCCAGCTCTCGTAGGATCACATCGATCGACTTCAGCACCTCCAGCCCTGGCTCGGTGATGCGCTTGAGGCGCTTGCCATGGCGCACGAAGATGTCGACCCCCAGCTCCTCCTCCAGCTCCATGATGGCCTTGGAGATGCCCGGCTGCGAGGTGTGCAGGGCTTTGGCGGTTTCTGTCAGGTTGAGGTTGCGGCGCGCCGCCTCGTGCACGAACCGGAATTGGTGCAGGTTCATCGCTTGGCCTTGTCAGGCGCCCGGCTGGGCCAGCGACCAGGCCGCATCGGCCATGCCTTGGATGAGGATGTCGGTTTCACCCACGGCGGCGCTCAGGCGCCATTGCACGCCGGGGTGCGCTTCAGCCAACTCGCCCAACAGGCGCGGCAGGTCTTTGCGCACATGGCCTCCTGCACCGAGGAACAGGGGCACCACGGCCACTTCCGTGCAGCCTTGCGCGGCCAGCGCCGCACCCGCCGCGAGGATGTCGGGCGACATGAACTCCAGGAACGCAAGCGTCACAGTGTGGCCTTGCGCGTTGGCGCGCTCCGCGAGCTTGCGGGCCACCGCCTCGAAGGGCTGCGCCCAGGCCGGATCACGGGCGCCGTGGGCGAAAAGGAGGATGCCGAGTCGGGTCATGGAGAGGGCCTTGTCAGAGACTCACTGGTAGCGCACCAGCCAGGCGAACACGCTCATGGACAGCAGCAGGTACAGCAAGCTGGGAGCGGCAGCCGCCAGCCAAGGTTGCCAGTTCTGCAGCAGCCCCAGGTGGCTGGAGATGTGGTTGATCAGCACGAAGCTGATGCCGAGCATGATGCCACCGAAGATCTTCAGGCTCATGCTGCCGCTGCGCGCGTGCAGGTAGGCGAAGGGCAAGGCGAGAGCGATCATCACCAGGCAGACCAGCGGGTAAAAACTCTTCTTCCAGAACTGGATTTCATACCGCTGGGCCGCTTGTGCGTTGGATGCCAGGTGGCGGGTGTAACGCCACAGTGCGAAGGCGGACATGCTCTCTGGCGGCAATACCGAAGCCGACACCACCAGAGGCGTCAGCCCGCTTGACCAATCCAGCGCGGCCACCTTGCGTTCGTCGATCACCTTGACGCCTGCGAGGGCGGCTTCCTGTGAGAGCCGCTCGTGCGACAGCCAGCGCGTATCTGTCACGTCTTTGAGGCGCCACACCGATCCCTCGGCCGGCAGCATGGCGTGCGCGTCCCCTGGCGCTTGCACCGCGTCCACGCGGGCGCTCGCTGCCGACAGCCTTCGCAAGAGCCGGCCACGCTCGTCGAACTCGAAGATGCGCACCAGGCCGAATTCCCCTTCGCTCAAAGCGCTGCCCACGTTGACGGTGACGGTATGCGCGCCCTGGTTCGGCACATCGCGTTTCTCGCGCAGCCAGGTCCCGCCGCGTCCCAGAGTGAGTTGCTGCTGGCTGCTGAACCGGGCGTGTTGCTGGGTCAGCATCTGCTCTGCCAGCGGTACCGCCCAATTGCCGATGCCTGCCACCAGCAGTGCCGACATCAAGCCCAGCCCAGCCAGCAGGTGCAGGGCTCGCCAGGGCCCCAGGCCACCCGTGCGCAGGATGGTGAACTCTGACGTCTGGGCCATGCGCGACAGCGCCAGGATGCCGCCGATGAGCAGTGCAATCGGCATCAGATCGTAGATGTGGCGCACCTGCATCAAAAGGCAGGTCCAGAGGGCGTCCAGCACGGTGTAGCCGTTCTTGCCCAGGTCTTGGGACTCCTCGACGAAGTCGATGAAGAACGCCAGCGCTGCGAAGGCCAGCGCCACCAGGGTGGCGCTCGACGCGACGCTGCGGTATATCAGGCGGCGCACCGTCTTCATGCGAGCTCCCTCCAGCTGCGCCGTGCCACAGACTGCCCCGGCCAGCGCGCGCCATCGCGCCACCACACCACAAGCAAAGCCATCAGCGTCAGCGTGCCATGCACGGCCAGCAGGGCGCCATCCCAGGGCAGCTTGCCGCGGCTGACCCACGTCTGGCTCAGGCTCAGCAGGTTGAAGTAAACGACAAAGACCAGCAGGGCGTAGACCAGGTTCCAGCTGCTGTGGCGTCGTGCGTTGCCTGCGGCCAGGCTGAGCCCGGCCAGCACCATGTTGAGCGCCGCCCAAACCAGACCGAAGCGCCAGACCAATTCACCGCGTGCCTCGTTGGACCGCAAGGCCATCAAGGCCAGGGTGGGCAGCGAGCGCATGTCGGGCGCCACGTCGCTGGGGTCGATGGCGTCGCCCATGCGCACCTTGGCGGTCTCGAACCGAGACAAGGCCTTCTCTCCGGTGGCCAAATTTGTCTGGGTGCGCTCGCCCTGGCTCAGCACCAGGAAGCGTTGCCCCTCGATCACCTGAACCTGCCCTTGGTTGGCCGTCACCACGGATTCCTGACCATCGGCCGTCGTCACCATGAACACATTGCGCCCCGACTGCAAGCCGTCGCTGTGGCTGTCGATGAAAAACACGCGTTTGCCATCGGCCGAAACCTGGAACTGCCCGGGTGCCACGCGCGCCATGTCAGAGCGCTGCTCGTACCGGTATTTCAGGATCTGCGTTTGGCTTTGCGCCCAAGGACGTGCCATCAAGGCAGCGCCGGCCACCATCAGCAGCACGGGCCAGGCCATGCCCAGCAGCGGGCGAATGAAGCTCGCCTGCCGCGCACCGCTGGCCTGCCACACCACCATCTCGCTGTCGCGCCAGATGCGGCTCAGCACAGACACGACCGACACGAACAGCGCCAGCGCCAGCAACACCGGCAACTGGCCGATGACCGTGTAGCTCAGCACCAGGCCGACGTCGGTCGGCGCCAGTGCGCCCTTGGTGGCCTGGCTCAGGATGCGGATGAGCACCATGGTCAACAGCACGGTGAGCAGCACCACCAGGGTGCCGCTGAAGCTGCGCCAGAGTTCTCTGCGGACGGAGGAATCGAATAACATCGGTTGCGTCGATCAACCCGCGCATTATGGACTTGCACCGCATGGACTACCGTTCCGCCATCGCCCAAGGGCCCGCCCTGTCCCAGGTCAACGCCGACGCCCTCGTGCTGGTGCTCGCGCCCGAGCACACCACCGTGGCCAACCCCGTGTTGGACGGCCTGATCAAAGAGGCGCTGGACAGCGGGGATTTCGCCCTGAAGGCTGGCCGCACCCTGTACCTGCATCGTCCAGCCGGCCTGAAGGCGCCGCGCGTGGTCTTGGTGGCTGCTGCCAACGCACAGGCCAAATCCCTCCGTGCTGCGGTGGCCAAGGGCGTGTCTGTCTTGAAGGACAGCGCCGCCGTCCATGTGGCCGTTGCCCTGGCCAATGGCCTAGTGGCCGATGCCGCCGCGGCCCAGTCGTTGGCGCAAGGCGTCGTGTTGGCTGCTGCCGACGCCACCTACGTGTTCCGCGAGACCAAACCCAGTGCGCCCAAGCCCGGTGCACTGAAGAAGGTCACGCTGCTGCATGCTGCCGACGTGGCTGAGGCCGTGAGGGCAGGCTTGACCCGGGGCGCGGCCGTGGCCGAGGGCGTGACGCTGGCTCGCCACCTGGGTAACCTGCCTGCAAACCACTGCACGCCGTCACACCTGGCCTCCGAGGCCCGTCGCATCGGCAAGGCCCACAAGCACATCGGCGTTCAGGTGCTCGAGCGCCCCGCGCTCGAAAAGCTCGGCATGGGCTCCTTCTTGTCTGTCACCAATGGGTCGGCCCAGCCGCCGAAGTTCATCGTGCTGCGCTACGACGGTGCAGCCGCTTCGCAAGCCCCCATCGTGCTGGTCGGCAAAGGCATCACCTTCGACACCGGCGGCATCTCCCTCAAGCCGGGCGCCGGCATGGACGAGATGAAGTTCGACATGGGCGGCGCGGCCAGCGTGCTGGGCACTTTCCAGAGCTTGGCGCTGCTCAAGCCCAAGCTCAACGTGGTGGGCCTCATCCCGACCTGCGAGAACATGCCCAGCGGCACGGCCACCAAGCCCGGTGACGTGGTCAAGAGCATGTCGGGCCAGACCATCGAGGTGCTCAACACCGATGCCGAAGGCCGCCTGATTTTGTGCGATGCACTGACGTATGCAGAGCGCTTCAAGCCTGCGGCCGTGGTCGATATCGCCACGTTGACAGGCGCTTGCGTCATCGCCCTGGGCAACATCCACAGCGGTTTGTTCTCGGCCGACGACGAACTCGCTCAGGCCCTGTTGAACGCTGGGCAAGCCAGTCTGGACACCGCCTGGCGCATGCCCCTGGACGAAGAATACGGTGAGGCCCTCAAGAGCAATTTCGCCGACTTGGGCAATGTGGGCGGCCGCGAAGGCGGCGCCATCACGGCGGCCGTGTTCCTGAGCAAGTTCACGCAGGCTTACCGGTGGGCCCACCTTGACATCGCCGGCACGGCGTGGAAGTCGGGCGGTGCCAAGGGCGGCACGGGCCGCCCGGTGGGCTTGTTGACCCAGTTCCTGCTGGACCAAGCGGCGGCGGGTAAGGACGCGCTGCAGCGCAAGGTGGAGGCGAAAAAGCTGGCCGACAAGCCTGCTGCCAAGAAGAGCGTGGCCCGGAAGTCGGCTGCGAAGCCTGCCGCGAAGCCCGCCGCTGAAGCCTGATCCCGGTTGACGCACATGCCCCAGGTCGAGTTCCACCATGGCATCGCGGACAAGCAGGCCTATGCCTGCCGCCTGTTGCGCAAAGCCAGCCGTGCGGGTGTGCAGCTGGTGGTGACGGGTGATGTCGCATCCCTGCAGGCATTGGACCGCCTGCTGTGGGTGTTCGACGAACAAGAGTTCCTGCCGCATGTGCTCAGCACCGGCGGGGCCAGCCTGCCCGAGCGCCTGCATGCCACGCCGATTTGGCTCAGCGACGACCCTGCCTCGGCGCCTGGTGCGCGTGATGTGTTGGTCAACCTGGGCCGCGATGTGCCGCCAAACGCCGAACGTTTCGACAGGCTGTTCGACCTCGTGTCCAGCGAACCCGACGACCGCCTGGAAGGGCGGGCCCGGTGGAAGGCTTACGCCGCACGCGGCTGGGAAGTGCGCCCGCACGAGGTCAAGGAGGGCGCTGCGCCATGAACACCGCGTCCCGTCCGAACCCGGCGCTGGTGCCCACGCTGACCGAGGTCATCGAGGTCGACGACATCGCCAAGCAACCCGCTGCCGCTCAGGCCACCTCCCAGGACAACCAGCCTGTGCCGGAAAGCCAGCTGGCGCAGCGCGTGCTCAACGACGTGCAGCGCCAAATCGACAGCATGCTGGAGTTCCGCCTGCGTGAGGCCCTGGCGCCCGTGCTGGCGAGGCACAGCGAGGCCATCGTCCGCGAGTTGAAAGACGAGTTGGCACGCACCATGCGTGACGTCGTGGCTCGCTCGGTGGCGCAGGAAGTGGCCAAACTGCGTCAGCGCTGAATGCCGCCATGGCATGCGGACGCATTGGCACCGGACGTGCCCATTCCCTGACCTCCCATCCCTTGACCGTCAACGAGGTGAAGATGACCCAAAGCCCCACCCTGAACAAGCTCCTGCCCATGGTTGCCGCCGTGGCCGTCGGACTGCCTTCCGTGCAAGCGCAGACACAGACCGGCGCGCAGGCCGTCGTGCGGATTGGCCACGTCGGCCCGGTTTCGGGCGCGCAGGCGCACTACGGCCGCGACAACGAGAACGGGGCCCGCATGGCCATCGAGGAGCTCAACGCCCAGGGTTTGAGCATCGGCGGCAAGAAGGTCAAGTTCGAGCTCGTGGCCGAGGACGATGCCGCTGACCCCAAGCAGGGCACCGCTGCGGCGCAAAAGCTCTGTGACGCCAAAGTCAACGGTGTGGTCGGCCACCTCAATTCGGGCACCACCATCCCGGCGGCGAAGGTTTACAACCAGTGTGGCTTGCCCATGATCTCGCCCTCTGCCACCAACCCCGAACTGACGACGCTGGGCTACAAACAGGTGTTCCGCCTGCTCGCCAACGACAACGCCCTGGGTGCGGGCCTGGCGCAGCATGCGGCCAAGGTCCTCAAGCTCAAGAAGGTCGCCATCATCGACGACCGCACGGCCTACGGCAAGGGCGTGGCCGATGTGTTCGCCAAGACGGCCAAGGAGCTCGGTCTGGAGGTGGTGAGCCAGCAGTACACCAACGACAAGGCGGTGGATTTCATGGCCATCCTCACGGCGATCAAGAACAAAAAGCCGGACGGCATCTTCTTCGGCGGCATGGACCCGCAAGCTGGCCCGATGCTGCGCCAGATGCAGAACCTGGGTCTGACCAAGGCCTACGTGTTCGGGGGCGATGGCATTTGCACGGACAAGCTGATGGAGCTCTCCAGCGGTGCCAAGACCTTGGGCAATGTGGTGTGTGCCGTGGGCGGCGCCTCGCTGGACAAACTTCCCGCCGGCCAGAGCTGGCGAGGCAAATACGAGGCGCGTTTCCCCAAGCAATTCCAGGTCTATTCGCCCTACACCTACGATGCCACGATGGTGCTGGTCGATGCAATGAAGCGCGCCAACTCCACCGACCCCAAGGTGTACGGCCCCAAGCTGGTGGAGACGGCCTACCAGGGCGTCACCGCCAAGGTGATGTTCGAGGCGAACGGCGAACTCAAGAACCCCGCCATGACGCTTTACACCTACAAAGATGGCAAGAAAGTCGCCATCGACTGACGGGGTGGATTCAAATCCTTGCTAGAATGCAGGGCTTCGGAGAGGTGGATGAGCGGTTTAAGTCGCACGCCTGGAAAGCGTGTGTAGGTTAATCCCTACCGCGGGTTCGAATCCCGCCCTCTCCGCCAAGAAAGATTCAAGCCCTCGATGATTGCTCATCAAGGGCTTTTTTCTTGTTCACGCCCGTTGCGCAGGCCCGGGTTGCTCAAGCACTGCGCACGAACTCTGGTGTCAACGTCGCCGGGCCGACGCCACCGCACAAGCGGCCAGCGCCTGATCACAACTCAACGGTTGCTTTCCTTGACGATCACCCACTGGCCCGATTCCTGGCGCCACGTCAGCACCTTGGCCGACTGATCCTTGAAGTTTGCCGAGGTGTAGGTCTGGGTGAAAGCCGTTTGAACGGCATCGCCCTGCGGAGAGACCTTGACGCCTTCGATCTTCACGTCGATGGTGCCGTCCTTGCCCACCAGGCGGCGACGCTCCTGCACCCACTTGGCATGGGTACTGCGCGCCGGCGCGAAGGCCTTGCTGTAGAAGCCCAGGTAGCGCTCGACGTCCTTGGCGCGCCAAGAGGCGGCCCAGTCGTCCAGCCGCTGGGTCACGGTTTGCACGGCAGCGGCATCGGCAACGATGGGCGCGGCTGCGGTTTGCACGGGCGCCGGCACGGGAGCAGCCACCGGTGTCAGGCCGGCCTGCTTGCGGGCGCGCGCGTCCAGTTCTTCGCGCGGCGTGACGGGCACGTCCACCGAGGTGGCAGGGCAGCGCTGCGCGGCGTCGCTGGCGGCCTGCCAGTCTTTCACCAGCTCGGCCTGGTCGTCGTTGGTCCGCGACAGGCCCAGGTTGGCCACCAGGGTGTTGCGGGCGGCCTGGGTGCGCACATGGGCCAGTTGCAGGTCGGCGTCGGCGTTGGCGTAGGCGCGCTTGGCCGTGTAGAGCTCGTTTTCGGCATTCAGCAGGTCCAGCAGGCTGCGCTGGCCGATGTCGAACTGCTGGCGGTAGGCGTCTCGGGCCTTTTCGATGGCCAGCACGTTGCGGTCGAGGGCGGCGAGTTGCTGCTTGGCGCGGCTGATGTCGTTTTGAGCGATGGCCGCGGTCTGGCGCACGTCGCGGCAGGCTTTGTCGCGCTGGTCGGCCGCCTGGTTGATCAGGTCGGCGTACTGCTTGACGCGAGCGGTGTCGGAGCCGCCTTTGAACAGGTTCCAGTTCAGCAGGATTTCAGCCGATGTGGCGTTCTTGCGGTTGAACAAGCCGTCGAAGTTCTGGCCCACCCCGGAGCGCACGCGGGCTTCGACACGCGGCTCGAAGGCGCTGTCCCGGCCGCTGGCGTCTGCCTGCACGGCACGCAGGTTTTCTACGGCGGCGCTGATGCTGGCGTTTTTGGCCAGAGCCTGGGCAATGAGTTCGGCGTTGTTTGCCTTCAGGCTGCTCTCCAGGTTGGGTGCAGCGGGCAGCTTCGCGGCCGGCACCTCGCCGACCAGGCGCAGGAAACGCGCGCTGACGTCGTGCAGGTTGGCCACTTCGGTCGTCAAGTTGGATTCCGCCAGCGCGAGGCGGGCGTTGGCTTGCTCCGAGTCCACACCACGGCCGACACCGGCCTTGAACTTGGACTGCAGTTGGTCGAACACGTATTTGTGCTGCGCGTAGTTGTCTTCCGCCAGCTGGACCAGCTTGCGGAAGCGCAGCACGTCAAGGTAGGCGCGCGCGGCTTCCAGGGCGGTGTCTTCGGTGGCGGCGAGGAATTCGAAGTAGCGCACGGTGCGGGCGTGGCCCAGGCGCTCGACCTCGCGTGCGGTCAGGCGGCCATCCCACAGCACTTGGTTGGCTGTCAGGGCAACGCCGCTGCGGGTGAAGCTCAGCGATTCAGGACTGCGGCTGGTGATCGTGTCCTTGTTGCGACCGACGCCGGCCGACAGGTCCAGGGTGGGGTAGAAGGCGCCGCGGGCCACGTCCACTTCGTTGGTCGCGGCGCGCAGGGCGTTCAGGCGCGCCGTCACTTCCGGGTTGGTGTCGATGGCTTTCTGCACGGCCGCTGCCATGCCGCTCACATTGGCCGACTGCGCGTGGGCGACGCAGACCAACGATGCCAGGGCCAAGGCGGTCAACCCGGAGTGAAGAGCGGATGTCAGGGGCTGGTGTGTCACTGGTAACCTCGTGTTTGGGTGTGTGATGGCGTGTGAACCGGCCTTTTCGACCGTTCCGCGCCGTAATTGAACGCAGCACTTCTCACAAACATTTTCGCACCAATCCCACAATGCGCATTTGGCCTTTCCCCGCTCAAATGGACGGGGAGGTGCAAGAACGAGACAGTGCAAGGGGCTGCACGCGGGACGCCAGGCATTCCGTTGCAGCAAGGCGCCCAGTTTCCGGTCAAGTTTGTGCCGGTGTCGCCGATCTTCATCCGTGCCCCACGACTTCCCGTCCAGACCCGGCCTCGGGCCTTTCCCTGCCCGCGTGACGCCCTGTTGCGCGTCGCGGGGGCACGCCAGCGGACGTTGGCGCAGGCTTGGCGTGGCCCTGTGCCTGTTGCTCGCGGCGCTGGGCAGCTGGGTGCTGGCCTGGGACTCGCCCAAGCTGCTGGCACAGGCCAGCAAGGTCAGCCCAGCGGCTTTCCAGCGAACGCAGGCGCTGGTGCAGTTGATCGGTGAGACGGCGGTGCAAGACGACGATGCGCGGCTGAGGGCGATCAACGCCTTCTTCAACCGCCAGGTCCTGTACCGGGACGACCGAGACATCTGGGGCGTCGTCGATTATTGGGCGTCCCCCTTGGAAACCCTGAGCAAAGGGCAGGGCGACTGTGAAGACTACGCCATCGGCAAGTATTTCTCCTTGCTGGCAGCGGGCGTGCCAAGTGTGAAGATGCGACTGGTGTATGTCCGCGCCCAGATCGGCGCCATCATCCAAGCACACATGGTGCTGGCCTATTACCCAGAGCCCGAGGCGGAGCCGCTCATCCTGGACAATCTGCTCACCGACATCCGACCCGCGTCGCGCCGCCCTGATCTGGTGCCTGTTTTCAGCTTCAACGCCGAAGGCTTGTGGCAAGGTGTGGCGGGTGCGAGCGCGGGCGACCCTTCTGCACGCCTGTCTCGGTGGCGCGAAGTGCTGGCCAAGGCCAAGGCGGAGGGCTGGTGGTGACGCAGGCCATGCACACAGACACAACAGAGAACATCCCATGTCCTTGATCCGTCAGATTTGGTTGCTGCTGCTGGTGACGCTGCTGATGGCCTTCATCGGCAGCTTCGCTGTGTGGATGGTGTCGTCCCGCGGCTACCTGGAGACGCAGTTGCGGCTGAAGAACGCCGACAACGCGCAGTCGCTCGCCCTGAACCTCACCCAGCTTCGCGGCGATGCCATGGCCATGGATCTGGCCTTGTCGGCCATGTTCGACACCGGCTCGTACCAACGCATCACATTGAAAGATGCGGCCGGCCGCGTGCTGGCCAACCGTGCGGCCGACCCGAGCGTCACGCAGGAGCAGGCGCCTGCCTGGTTTGTGGAGCTGGTGCCGGTGGTGTCCACGCCCGGCGTGGCGCAGGTCTCCGACGGCTGGCGCGCGGTGGGCTCGGTCGAGGTGGTCAGCCACTCGGCCTTCGCCCACGCGCAACTGTGGGAAGGCTCGATGAAGACGGCGGGCCTGCTGTCCATGCTCGGCGCCCTCGCGTGCGTGGTGGCGACCTTCGGCGTCAATGGCATCCGCAAGCCGCTGACCGCGACGGTCAGCCAGGCGCAGGCTTTGATGGAGCGCCGCTTCGTGACCGTGGTCGAGCCCCGTGTGCCCGAGTTGGCGCAGTTGAGCCAGGCGATGAACGCGGTGGTGCTGCGCATGAAATCGGTGTTCGAGGAACAGGCCGGGCAGGTCGAGATGCTGCGCCAGCAGGCGCATTGCGACCCGCTCACCGGCTTGTCGCACCGGCGGCACTTCATGGCGCAGCTTGGCGCGGCGCTCAGCAGCGAGGAGGGCTCGGGCGACGGGGTCATCTACCTGGTGCGCATCAGCGACCTGGCGGGCATCAACCGGTTGATGGGGCACCGACAGACCGATGTGTTGCTGCAGCTGCTGGCGCGCGTGCTCACCGAGCAGTCTGCCGGCGTCCCTGGGGCGGCCATCGGGCGTCTGAACGGCGGCGATTTTGCCGTGTGCCTGATGAGCAGCCATGTGCCTTTGCCGCAGGCTGAGCACTACGCCGATGCGCTGAAGCGCGCCTTCACGGAGCAAGCCGTGCCCGCAGCGGTGGTGGTGAGCGGCGTGCGTTGGAAGCGCGGCGTGACGATGCAGTCGGTGTTGGCCGCAGCCGATTCCGCACTGGCGCGGGCCGAGAGCCGTGGCGCTTTCAGCGTGGAGCTTGCCACCCTGGCAGATGCCCAGGCCGTCGCGCTGGGCGAGGACGAGTGGCGCCGTCGGCTGGGCAATGCCCTGCAAATGGGCCGAGTTCAGCTGATGCGTTACCCGGTGGTGGACCGCCAGCTCAAGCTCTTGCACCACGAATGCCCGATGCGCCTGCAATTGGAGGCCGACGGCCCCTTCGAGACGGCGGCGATGTGGCTGCCCATGGCCTTGCGCACGGGGCTGATCTCCCGCATTGACGAGGCGGCGGTGTCGCTGGCCTTGGCGCAGGTCGCGCAGGACCAGCAGCCCCGCGGCGTCAACATCGCGCCGAACTCCCTGCTCGACAGCGGATTTGTGCCACGGCTGCGCGCCATGCTGGCCGCCAAACCCGAGGCCGCAAGGCTGCTGTGGCTCGAGGTGGCCGAGGCTGCAGCGGTGGAGCGTTTCGAGCTGGTGCGAGAGTTGTGCAAACAGCTCCGCCCCCTGGGGGCGCGGGTGGGCTTGGAGCATGCGGGTGAGCGCCTGACGCGCATCGAGTCGCTGTTCGAGGCCGGGCTGGACTACGTCAAGCTGGACGCCTCCGTGGTGCAGGGCGTGGCCCATGACGCGGCCCGTGCCGCATTCGTGTCTGGCACCGTCAACATGCTCCATGGCCTGGGGCTGCAGGTGTACGGCGAGGGCGTCAACGAGTCGGCTGACATCCTCGCTTTGCGCCAGTGCGGCATCGACGGCGTGACGGGGCCTGCGGTGCGGGTGGTTTGAGGCCGTCTTGCGCGGGCTTGGAAAAACACCGCCCGAGGGCGGTGTTTTTGTTGGAGCGGTGCGCTTGCGTCAGCTGTGGTCGACCAGCAGCTTACCGCGTTGCATCAGCTCGGCGATGATTTGATGATCGTTGGCCTGGGCGTCGAGGCCGAGCGAGCTGCGGATGTCCACCCCGGACAGCACGATCTGCTGCTGGTTGGTACAGCCTGCCGAGTTGCTGTTGCCGCTGGTGTCGGCCGAGAAACTTCCGGTGGCGCTGATGTGGATGACCGTGCTGCCAGGCTGCGAGTGGGTGTCGAAGTCCAGGTGGTTGAGCAAGTTGCCAACATCGACCTGCCCGTTCGTGACGCTGGCGTGCTCGCCGCTGAGCAGGTCGCGCAGGTCCAGAACGTCACCGCCTGCGGTGCGCGCTGCACCATCGAAGCCGTGGATGGTGTCGACGCAGCCACCGCCGTTGGGCGCTCGGTCGGCCAGCGTCCATTGGAAGACTTCCGTGCCCACCTGCGCGAAGTGCTCGCCGTGGCCGGACAACAGGCTCTCACCCAGGGCCAGCGCCGGTTGCACGTCCACCCCCGCGGAGAGCAGGCTGGTGTGCACCGTCTGGCTGGCGCTGAGGTTGCCGGCATCGGTCGCGGTGATGGTGACGTAAGGCAGCAGGTCCACATGGACGCCCAGCACATCGGCGGGGTCGAAATGCAGGGTGGCCAGCAGCTTGTTGACCTGTGCCACATCGATGGTGCCGCCGCTGGTCGCGGAGGTGATGACGAGGTCGCCCGTGCCGTTGCCGGTGATGCGCAGGCCCTGGGTCAGGGAGGCGTCGGTGGACACCGTGAGCGCGTCGTGGCTGCCCAGCAGCGAGCCGAGCGACAGCAGCGACGTCACGCGGACTTCGACCTTGGTGGGGATGTAAGCCCAAACCCGATTTTTTTCCGCGAGCTCGCGATCAGATGACCTGCAGAGGCGCCTTGAACACGTAACCAAACCGTGGTCGGGCCTGGAGCGGGCCCTGCGTTGGCGCGGCTCTTTCGATGCGCTTGCGAAGCCGATGAATCGCGGCGTTGAGACCGTCGCTGCCCTGCAACTTCTGGTCACGGCCCAGGCGTTCTAGCAGCGTCTCGCGCGAGACCGCTTCGCCACCGGAGGCCAAGAAGCACTCCATCACCTGCAGGTCGGCGTCACTTAGGGAAGGTCTGCATAAACCGCCCGGACATGTGCTTGGCGTCGGCCTGATTGCCTGAGACCATTGAGCCCATGAAGCAGAGCAGCCTTGGATTGGGAACGTCGACGAAGCGCACGCGCCGCCGGGAGTTCCTCGACGAGATGGACCGGGTGGTGCCGTGGTCCGACTTGGTGGCGCAGATCGCGCCGTTCATGCCCGAAGGCAAACGCGGCCGCCCGCCGTTCCCGGTGGAGTCGCTGCTGCGCATCCACTTCATGCAGCAGTGGTTCACGCTGAGCGACCCGGCCATGGAAGAGGCGCTGCACGACATGCCGCTGTTCCGTGACTTCGCCGGCCTGGGCGGCTGGGATGACCGACTGCCCGATGAGAGCACCATCTTGCGCTTCCGTCATGTGCTGGAGAAGCACAAGCTGGCCGAGCGCATCCTGGCGACCGTCAACCTGCTGCTGGGCGCCAAGGGATTGATGCTGCGCAGCGCCACGGTGGTCGATGCCACGCTGATCTCCGCACCGAGCTCGACCAAGAACGCCAGCGGTGAACGAGACCCGGAGATGCACCAAAGCAAGAAGGGGTCGTCTCAGAAAACGGAAAATAAAGCACGCTAAGCCGGTTGTAGGGGTCGGAGCGGCCTGAACTTGCCCGCGCCGATCTTGGCGCTGCTGCGCCAGAGGTAATCGCCGGTCAGGTTGATGTGCTCCCAGCCGAGCGGAGATAGATACTGCAACAGCGCATCATCGACCGCATGGCCGTTGCCACGCAGCGCGTGCGCTGCCCGCTCCAGATAGACCGTGTTCCACAAAACGACGGCCGCCGTCACCAGGTTGAGGCCGCTGGCCCGGTAGCGCTGCTGCTCGAAACCGCGGTCGCGGATTTCGCCCAGCCGGTTGAAGAACACAGCACGGGCCAGTGCATTGCGCGCTTCGCCCTTGTTCAGCCCGGCATGCACGCGGCGCCGCAGTTCGACACTTTGCAGCCAGTCCAGAATGAACAGCGTGCGCTCGATGCGACCCAGCTCGCGCAGGGCGACGGCCAGACCATTTTGGCGCGGGTAGCTGCCGAGCTTCCTGAGCATCAGCGAGGCCGTCACCGTGCCCTGCTTGATCGAGGTGGCCAGCCGCAGGATTTCGTCCCAATGGGCGCGGACGTGCTTGATGTTGAGCGTGCCGCCGATCATCGGCTTGAGCGCGTCATACGCGGTATCGCCCTTGGGGATGTAGAGCTTGGTGTCGCCCAGGTCGCGGATGCGCGGCGCGAAGCGGAAACCGAGCAGGTGCATCAGCGCGAAAACGTGATCGGTGAAGCCTGCCGTGTCGGTGTAGTGTTCCTCGATGCGAAGGTCGGACTCGTGGTACAGCAGGCCGTCGAGCACGTAGGTCGAGTCGCGCACGCCGACGTTGACCACCTTGGTGTGGAACGGCGCGTACTGGTCGGAGATGTGGGTATAGAAAGTCCGTCCTGGACTGCTGCCGTACTTCGGGTTGATGTGCCCCGTGCTCTCGGCCTTGTTGCCGGTTCGGAAGTTCTGGCCGTCCGATGACGACGTGGTGCCGTCGCCCCAGTGCTCGGCGAAGGGATGCCGGAACTGGGCATTGACCAGCTCGGCCAGCGCCGTCGAGTACGTTTCGTCGCGGACGTGCCAGGCTTGCAGCCAGGCGAGCTTGGCGTAAGTCGTGCCGGGGCAGGACTCGGCCATCTTGGTCAGGCCCAGGTTGATCGCATCGGCCAGGATCGTGGTCAGCAGCAGGTTCTTGTCCTTGGCCAGGTCGCCCGATTTCAGGTGCATGAAGTGCCGGGTGAAGCCTGTCCACTCATCGACTTCGAGCAACAGTTCGGTGATCTTGACGTGCGGCAGGATCATCGCCGTCTGGTCGATCATTGCTTGCGCTGTGTCGGGCACGGCTGCATTGAGCGGCGTGATCTTCAAGCCGGACTCGGTGATGATGGCGTCGGGCAGGTCGTTGGCCGCCGCCATGCGGTTGACCGTGGCGAGTTGCGCTTCCAACAGTTCCAGGCGCTCCCCCAGGTACTGGTCGCAGTCCGTGGCCACGGCCAGCGGAAATTCGCTGGACTGCTTGAGGCTGGCGAACTTCGCGGGCGGCACCAAGTAGTCCTCGAAGTCCTTGAACTGGCGCGAGCCCTGCACCCAGATGTCGCCCGAGCGCAGCGAGTTCTTCAGCTCCGACAGCGCGCACAGTTCGTAGTAGCGCCGGTCGATGCCGGCGTCGGTCATGACCAGCTTCTGCCAGCGCGGCTTGATGAAGTCGATCGGGGCATCCGCAGGCACCTTGCGGGCGTTGTCGGTGTTCATGCCGCGTAGTACCTCGATGGCGTCGAGCACGTTGTTCGCGGCGGGCGCGGCTCGCAGCTTGAGCACATCGAGGAATTCCGGTGCGTAGCGGCGCAAGGTCGCGTAGCTCTCGCCGATGCGGTGCAGGAAATCGAAGTCCTCGGGCTGAGCGAGCCTCTGTGCCTCGGTGACGCTCTCGGCGAAGGCATCCCACGACATGACAGCCTCGATGGCGGCGAACGGGTCGCGGCCGGATTGCTTGGCGTCGATCAGCGCCTGGCCGATCCGCCCATACAGGCGCACCTTGGCGTTGATGGCTTTGCCCGACGCCTGGAAATGCTGCTGATGCTTGTTCTTGGCGGCATTGAACAGCTTGCCCAGAATGCGGTCATGCAGGTCGATGATTTCATCGGTGACGGTGGCCATGCCCTCGATGGCCAGCGCCACCAGGGTAGCATAGCGCCGCTGCGGCTCGAACTTGGCCAAGTCGGCGGGCGTCATCTGGCCGCCCTCGCGGGCGATCTTGAGTAGCCGGTTCTGGTGCACCAGCCGTTCGATGCCGGTAGGCAGGTCGAGGGCCTGCCAGGCTTTGAGGCGTTCGATGTGTTCGAGCATATGCCGAGAATTGGGCTTGGCGGGAGACTGGCGCAGCCAAGCCAGGCAGGTCGTTTTGCCGTTGTCGCGGCGTTTCAGCAAGTCGTCGAGGCGATGCCGATGCACGTTCAACAACGGTTCGGACAGGGCTTCGTAGATACGCCGGTTGGCTCGGGTGATCGCCTCGGAGCTGGCGCGCTCGATGGCATTGAGCGCGGGCAGAATGATGGACTGCCGCCGCAGATGTTCGATCAAGGCATCGGCCAGCACGATGCCCTTGTCGGTCTGCATGGCCAGCTCGGTCAGCGTATGCACAGCCTGCCGGTAGTGGCTCATCGTGA